>ERZ1029870.2-NODE-2-length-137425-cov-1083.612215_pt1 | contig 137425 bp, 146 predicted proteins | sample MGYA00519236_ERZ1029870 | MGnify/ENA primary metagenome ERZ1029870 (study PRJEB33666, sample SAMEA4610924) | skin metagenome | biome: Human-associated habitat; feature: Malodor aspect; material: skin | place: Philippines | collected 2015-08 ... | reverse complement strand
CTTTGTTACTTTTGATGCTTGTTTGTCATTTGATTTCTTCGTCAAATTAAAACACACTCCTAATTAATATTTTCTAAGAAACGTTTTAAATTCAGTCTTAATACTTTATAGTCACTCTAATAACGCTTTTTAGAACAACTTCATTATACTTTTAATTCTTTGGTGTTACAACATAATTGTGCATAAAAAAATAAAAGAATTCTATTTTTTAATTTATTAAATAAAATATAACAATAAAATAAATACAGCTACCTATATGGTAGCTGTATAAAATCATGTTTTTCTATTTTTAATAAATGCATCAATCATTGTTGTTGTAAGACTTTCTTCTGTCATCAAATAGTATCCTTTTTCCCAAAAAGATTGGTTACTATGACCTATAAATTTATTTTTAATCACACGAGAACTTGAACTCTTATAAGCGTTGATAAATTTCGACAATGATGAGTTAGGGTGTGCTTTGAAATTGATTATTATATAGTCCTTTTTAAAATTCCATTTTATAAGTTCTATATTATAATTACACCCAATTTTTTCGAATGTTGATTTTGCATAGTCAGAAATATCTTTATTAATAATTTCTTCTCGATTATCTGTAAATAATAATAAACAATAAGAAAGTAAAAACGCTGAATGATGATTTGTATCAAAAGTAGCCATTATATCAGTCCTTTGAGAAATATAGTTTTAGTATAGACTGAAATATAAATAATGACAATTTATTTCATAAAAAAACTACTCAATCAATGAGTAGTTTTTTTATGCTTTCTCTATATTATCTAACATATATTTTTGAAACGCTTTTGCATTTTCATGACGATTGGTTACATAATCTAAAGCACGTTGGCTATTTAACATTTTAGGTCGAGTAACTAAAATATATAGGATAAAAGTAGCAAACGAAATAACGAATGTCACGAACGCAACTATTAATAACGTATTACCATTTTCGAGATGTAACGTAACAGGTAAAAATATTAACACCATTCCAATGATATAAGCGATTATCCCAACAACTAACGCAATCATATTAGTTGTTTTTGATTTTTTTAGTTTTTGTTTGTTACTTTCTTCCATTACAGCCATTTCATTAACTTGTAAATCATCTCTATGTTTTAGGTGTCTTGCTAATTGTCTTACATCGTCAGACTCATCGTCTTCTAGTTGTTTGCTAATGCTTTTATGACCATAAGTTAAAGCAATCATTTTTTGTTTATCATCGCCACTATCGACCATTTGTTGTAATTCATCTTTAGTTTTAGTCTCCAACGATTAAACGCCCCTTCCTATTTACTATTTATCAAATTCACCTTTGAACCATAAATATATAAAGTAACAAACCACAAAACCAATAGCGACTTTTAAGTTAAATATATATGGCAATATCGACATAAGCCAATGTGTGAATTTTCCAGCCCAAGTAACGATAAAATCAGTCAACGAAAACACCTACTTTCAATTAACGACTACGCTATAAGGACTTAATTTAACAACGTATTTTGCCCTCAAAACATAGCATGTTTTACGTTTTTTGTCAATTTAATTTAGCAATCATATAGACCGCTTCATCATACTTACAATACCATTTTCCCACAAATCAAAATGTCATAATACTTAAATAACACACTATCTATTTACTTCTACCCTAATAACTATTATACGCACTTTTATTATCGAAAGGTGCGTCTGATACGTCATTTTGTTGATTTTCATCTAAAGATGTCGAATGATTTGTAGTTTTATCGGTTGAATGTGTTGATTGATTACCATCTTCATTATTGGTATTGATGTCTTGAGATGTATCACTATCACTTGAATAAGTAGATTTATCTTGACTATTATCATCTTGGTTCGTATCATCTTCATTTTCTTCATCTTTGTTATTAGATGTAGATTGATATGCTTCGTTTTCAGTAGGAGATAACTTTAATGATTTAAGTGGTTTGTCTGAATAGATATCTAATTGTTTTCTAAGTGTCTGACTAATTTTTTCACGTTCACTATCATCGAGTTTAACGTAAGATGTACCATTAACATCGAATGATTGCCAAGCGAAAGAAACGATAGATATATCAGGTTTGTCTGTTGCCTTAGGAATATACTGTATCACTTGTGATAAAGAAATATCTGTTGTGACATATTTCATGATAGTCTGAATATTCGATTTCGCTTGTGGTAAGTGACTAGCATCTAATATATTATCAGCAATTGCTTTTAATACTTGTTGTTGACGTTCGCCACGCTTAATATCATTGTCAATATATCGAATACGAGAATAAGCGAGTGCTTCTTTCCCGTTAAGATGTACGTCCCCTTTATTGATATGTATATCATTTCCAACTTGAGTATTGTTCATATCATTAATTTCGATATCTGAATACAGATTAATGCCACCGATACTATCGACTATATCAACAAGACCATCAAAGTCAGTTGTTACAGTATTAGTGATTGGAACACCTGTATAGTCTTCAACGACCTGTTTAAGTTCTTCTCTACCGAGTGCTTCATACACACCATTAATTTTACCTTCATATCCATGATAAGAAATATATAAATCTCGTGGAATACGAACCATTTTCACTACATTTTTGTCATTATTAAACGTTGCTAGAATAATTGAGTCTGTTCTTACGCTACCATCATCACTTGAAGGTTTGTCAGTCCCTAAAAGTAGCACACTCATATTCGAGTGATTGGCTATGGTCTCATGTTCAACACTTTGCTTAGAATGTTTTGTGTACATCGATTGGTTAGCATCATTAATGAATGTTAAGAGACTATGAGCAATAAAGCCACTTACAATAAGAAAGACGCTTAACCCAATGATTAAGCGTCTGTTCTTCGTGATGACTTCACGTAATTTTTCTTTATGTTCATTACGCATTGTTAGTCACCTATCCTGTCACACCTAGAAGTATAATGAAACTTAAAGATGCTACATATAGAGACGCAAACGAAAGCGCGCCGAACAAGACTTTTTTAAGACTTTCTTTTTGATTGATTGTGACATTTGCTAAAACTAAGAACGCAATCGCTGCGATGATTGTTAGTAGCATAAGTCTCACCTCCTATAAGTGTGAATAGTTTTCATGATTAAATGTACTATACTTTACTATATTTGTCAAATCTTTTTATTATTTTTATTACTATTATATCGTTTATGACGGTCTCTAACCGCTTCAGACAAATATCCTTCTACATTCAACAATAGGTATATGACATATAACAATGCACATATCACAATGAACATTAAAAAGATGATGATAACGAGTATATTAACGAGCATTGAGATGGTCTTTGCGATGTCGTGCCATATATACAAGCGTGACTATACCACCAAAGACAAGTCCTATAAAGTGTGATGTATTATTTAAGTGTTCATTGTAGAGTGTAAAGAAGATATTTGCACCGATTAATATAAAAATCATCAATATCAAATCATTCTTTGCTAAACGTGGGAAGAAGCGGTCACTTGTTGAAGCGATTGTACCGATTAATAACATTCCCATAATCGACCAAACTGCACCTGATGCACCGAGTGATGTAAGTGCAGGGTCAAATAATTTAGTAGCCATATTAGAGATAAGTCCCCCACCGAGATATGCAACAACATAAGCGGTCATAGAGAAATTATCTAAAACGATACTCGATAATAAGATAAGAATAAGCATATTCGTGAATAAGTGTGCGAGTGAGTAGTGAGAAAACATGGATAAAATAAGTGTGATGAACGGACTATCTTCGTACATCGCACCTACTTTTACCATTTGTTGTTGAGTTAGACCTTTAATAGCATCAGTACCATTTACAAAAAGATTATAGATATAAAATAAGATATTAATACCTACAATGCTGTATGTGAACCAGTCTTTTCGTTTAATAACTGAATTAGTTGGCAATGAGTTCATCTTTTCTTGGGTCTCTGACATAAGGTTCATAAAATCTAGCAATCTCACTCACAAATTCAACATTAGGATATTGTTTTTTCAACTCACGAATACCGATACCTTGTCTATATTTCACAGCAATTTCTACATTACGCTTAATCACATCATAAACACGTTCATCTACGTTAGATAATACACGTCCGTTCTTTTCAAAATCTTTATTTAAACTTAAAACGGTTTGATGACGGGTGTCATAACAACGTGAGATAAATGCTTTGTTGCCATCATAAGTGTCAACATTCTTGATTGCATTTTCGATTTGAACGCTAAGGATATAACGTTCTAATTTACTTTGAACAAATATGAAGTTTGTGAAATTCTCTCTATCTACCATATCATGACGTTTAAATAGAGCGATTAATGAGTCTTTACCACGATGGATATTATCATGACTTGATTTTACACGAATATCTTTCATGAAATCTTGTTCTATAACCATCTCTACACTTAAACCTTCCATGAACATAGCATAGGCTTGTTGTAAGCGTGATGAATAATCGATATTACGTTTTTCAAAAATATCTTTATCCAATCTATGTAATACAAGGTCTACAAACTGACTAGACATTTGTAATTTGTCTGCAATTTCTTTAACAGAAATTTCGTTTCTAATAAAACGATGATAATTTTCCCAATTATTAAGTTTCATAAAGCGATTTAGCTTTCCGATTTTATACATAACTTTACTTACCTCCATTTTAATCAAGAGGTTCTCTAATATTTTTACAGTTAGTTCTACACTCATGCCGATAACTATGAGTATAGAAATAACAATAAAAATAGTATTCATGCACAACAATAAATATCATGCATGAATATTAGTTTTAAAATGGTAAATCTTCATCACTCACATCATCAAAATGATGACTTTGAATAAAATTCGTTTCTTCTTTTTTCTTTTTACGTTTACGTTTTGGTTTAGATTGCTCTTTATCGTCCATATCAGCCTTTTCTTCGGCATCTTTACTATTTTTGGTGTTATTGTCTATCTTTGGTGCTACCGCTTCAGAATAACTATCTATGCCATTTTCAAAGTGTGTTGTTTCTTCTTCGATATCATCTTGACTTTCACGATATTCAAAGCCTAATAAATTAGCATAATAGTTACGACCACGTTCACTTATACTAATACGAGCAACCAATTGTTCTCTTTCAATCACTTCATAGATTTTATTAACAAGTTCTCTAACTGACGTTGTTTGACGCATTTCTTTTAAATCATCTTTAGTAAGTGCGCCTAAACGATATAAAGGTTCAGTAAACTTCGAGAATTCACGGAAATCTGTATCTTTAGGGTTAAAAGTCACTTTGTATTCTTCATTATTAGGTATCTTCGACTCACGTAATGCATGAGTACGATACGTCTTTTGTTTGTTTTTAAGCGAGAACACAAGTCGTAAACTTCCTAACCATGCACGACCTGACGCTTTTTGGTTTGAAACTAATTTTTCTAAACGCATCACGGTAATATCATCTAAGTATCTAGCATTTTTAGCTTGGTCACTAAAAACACCAACTTTTTCGATAATATCTCCAGTACGTCCTACAAATTCGCCTTGATTATCTTTATTTTCTTTCATGTATTTCTCAAGGCGTTCTTTACAATCTTGAATAAACTTATTATCGTTGCTATCACTATGCAAGTATTTATACACCATACGAGCAAAGCCAATACGAGTATTGGTTTCTTCTAACATTTCCGCTTCATGTTTCACGCCATCAGAAAAATAGAAATCGGAAACTTCGATTTGAAAGCCTAACGGGTCGGCAATTAAGATTGTGCCACGACCATAACTATCGTTTTCTTTCACTAATTCATTAATAGTAGAATTGGCAACCATAAAGTCATAATCTTCATAGAGTGAGTAATAAGTATAATAGCCAACGGTAACATCTTTTGCCTGTTTGTTCTTAGTATCACGTTCTTTTCTCTCACGTCTACCTACAACAACTTCAATCGTTTCTCCTTTAACATCATTAATAGCATCATTAAGTGTATCGAGTGTAATTGTCTTAGGTACTTCGATATCCGTTCCTGTTTGTTCACTAATGACCTTAAACGCTTTTTCTAGTTTATCCCTTTTGAAGTCATCGCCATCAACAGTCTGACTATGCGTTAACGGAACACTAAAATATTCTGTTTGTCCCGAAAACATATTTTCTTCTACTAAGTTTAAGCGTAACTTAGTGACTTGACCTTGATAACGGCGTTCGATAATATCACTAATCGTTGCTTCAGTTGTATTTGATTGTTTCTGTTTTACCATATTAAACCTCCGAAATGTATTGCACGAAAGGACTCTATGTCCGAAAAGTGTGCGATGAAGTGATTTTACTTCATATAAAATATACCATGTTTTACTACATTTAACAATTACGTTTACAGTAAAAAAAGGCACTATTTCTAGTGCCTTTAAAAAGTATTAATTAATCTTTTTTAGGTTTACGTGATGCAAAGAATACACCAGCAACACCGATAAGCATTACGCCTAAACCAACGGCAAGCGCACCGTTATTCATTGAAGCTCCGGTATCTGGTAATGTTTCTGTATCAGCATCTTCACTTGCTGTTACAGGTTCGTCAGTATTTACATCATTTGCAGGGTTTTCTGATGCTTCATCGCTATCTTCATAAACATCAGGGTTATCAGGTGCAGTTGATGCACCTTCAGTTGTTCTTGTTTCAGATGGGTCAACATCATCTGAAGAACCATTACCTGTTGAAGATGTGTCATCATCAGTATCAGTTACATCTTTACCTTCAGGTGTAGGTTCGTCTGATGAAGATACACCATTAGATGAAGTGTCTTCATCAGTATCAGTTACGTCTTTACCTTCAGGTGTAGGTTCATCTGTACCACCTTTAGTATCGACTACTTCATCTTCGTCTTTTCCATCTGATGAAAGAATACTGTTGTCACTTTCATCTTTTTCAGCTTCGTCTTTATCATCGCTTCTATCACCGATTAAAGTTTCACTACCTACTTTTTTATCGTCTGATTTGTCAGCTTTATCTGCATCATCTGAAGCGGTTGTATCATCATCTGTTTTTTCAACAGGTGTGAAGCCTAAACCTTTACCACTTTCTTCAACATCAACTTTTTGACCGTCTTTTAACTCAATTTCTTTTTCTTCATCTTTTTTAAGTTCAAAGCTATCTACTTTGTCTCCGTTTTTATCAGATACAGTCACTTTAATTGGGTCGTTATTAGCGTTAGTAACTTTGTAATTACCAGCATCAATATCTTCTCCAACTACATAATGACCTGATTTGAAGTACGTTGTATTATCGTCTTGTTCATTTGTTTTGTTGTCTGATTTGTCTGTGTCAGCTTTATCGTCTGTTTTGTCAGCTTTATCTGTACTATCTGCATCATCTGATTTATCAGCTTTATCTGTGCTATCTGCATCATCTGATTTATCATCTGAAGCGGTTGTATCATCATCTGATTTGTCTGTGTCAGCTTTATCATCTGTTTTGTCTGTATCAGCTTTGTCATCTGATTTATCAGTTGTTTCGCCTTCAGTTGTATCTACATCTGTTTTATCGTCTGATTTGTCAGTTGTATTTTCTGATGGTTCTTTGTCATCTGAAGTTTCTTCAGTTTCTCCAAAGTCTCCACCACCAGTCATTGATAAATCTCCAGTTGTACCATTAGCATTTTCTTCTGATGAAGGGTCATTTGCTGAGCCACCAGAAGTAGTTGTTTCATTTCCTTTATCATCTACATCAGGTGCATCGCCTTTAGGGTTAGGTTGTTCTTCGTTAGTTGCATCTGTTTTATCGTCTGATTTGTCATCTGATTTTTCAACAGTTTTTGAGATAACGCCTGATGCACTATTAACTACTAATGCTTCACGAACATCATCTTTTGTGAATTTCATATTTTCAAAGCCAAAACTATTTTCCTTGTCTTTGATTGTTGTTTTACCATCTTTATCTACTTCTAAAGTCACTTTTTGTTCGAAATCATCATCGCCTTGAACGACAACTGTATAAGTACCTTCTTCTAAGTTATGAACTTGGAATACTTCTACTTCTTGTCCTTTACTGTCCCCAGCATCAATAGTGACTTTTTCTGTATCAACATATGGCGCTTTATCTTCAGTATCAGACTCTTTATTTGTGTCGTCATTTACTTTGACTTCTTTGTCGTCTTTGTCTAAAACTTTGACTTTTGCATCTTCGTTAACCACACTATTTTTACCAATTAAGATAACATTGAAAACATCAGTTTTGATTTCTGTACCTTCTTTGTTAGCAGTACCTTCGTTTTCTGTATTATCTGTTTTATCTGTTTTATCAGTTTTGTCTGTGTTGTCAGTCGCATTTGCATCTGTTTCAGCAGCATGTGCCACCTTATTAAAACTTTGGTGTGCAACGGCATCAGTCACGTTAGGTAACACTCCAACAGTTGTTGTAAGTGCTAAAGTTACTATTGATAATTTCACACCTTGACTTGTACGCTTTTTATCTTGTTTCATATTGCAACATTCTCCTTTCGAATATTAAAAATAGCGTAAACCATGTACATGAACAATTATACATGATTTACGCTATATTTTACACGTATGATTTAATAGTTGATACTATTTTTAACATTATTAGGTGCATCTTTTACATCATATACGTTTTCTAAATTACCTTGAACGATGATACGTTTATGTCCTTCAACATCGTTACACGTTACCAAAGTCATCATTTTTTTACCTTTTTTATCTTTAATTACTTCTGTGTGTGTAGGGTCAACAACGTATTTCTTTTGAACTTTATATTCATAAACATTATTTTTGTCAGTCATATACACTTTAGCACCAATTTGAACATTTTCTAGTGGCGTAAATAATGCCGAACGGTTATACGCATAATGTCCTGCAAGTGCATAATTTCCTTTACCAAGTTGTTGGTTAGGTTTCATCGTTCCTGCACCATAATTCAAGTTATTATTAGATATCCCTTCTAATATAGGCAACTTAATATTCACACTCGGAACGACCACAACACCATTTAAGTAACTTGGGTCAATGTCTTCTGCTTTTGTTTTTCCGATACTTTGAACATTTTTAGCATCATAAGACGGGTCTATATCTCGTTTATCTTTAATATCTTTTTTAAGTAACTGTTCGTTATGTTGCTCAATATCCTTAGGTATTAAATAATGTTGTTTTACATATTGATAACCGAATATACTTCCACCTATGACAATAAGTGCAACACTCAAAATGACGACTAACATACGCCAATGGTCTCTAATATAGTCCATAATATTTCTCCTTTATTCTTCTATGACTTCTCCATTTCCATCAATATAATCATTAATATAAACATTATGATTTTTAATGTATTCATTAGTCAAACCTAAAATATGATTAATTTTTTCATAATGTTTCTTATTGTAATAAATCATTGTTCTTCGTTCATCTTTAACATTACGCTTACTCTCAAAATATCCTAATTTTCTTAAATGTTTAATAGATGTACCTACTTCATTTTTTTGAATACCTAAATATCTAGCGATAGCTTGTCGATATTTAGAGTCATCTAAGTTTAATCTTTCATCTTCTTTAGGTTCTTCCATTAAATCGAATAAAACTTTTAAAACATAGGCATCTTTAAGTTGCCACTTTTCTACACTTTCTATTGCTTTTTAAGTTCAAAACGCATAGAGTACACTTTAACTGACTCATCTAGTCCAATCATTATACGTTTCTCTCCTTTATTTTTGTTTTATAATAACAGTATATAGTATAAGTAACGAAACGTAAACTTATAAAATAAAAAAACACAATAAAAAAAGCTAGGCTCTAATTTTAGAGACTAGCTAATTACTACATTAACTACGAAAAAAGTGTGCTTATACGCACATTTATAATGTACATCATTTTATAATTTTCTACAAGAAAAAAATAATAGTTACCTTAAAGGCAACTATTATTTAATTAGTTGTTTAACGGAGTATCTTAAAACAGACTATATGTATAATATCATTTGATACGTTATTTATCAAGTTATTTTTTCGGAACAAAAAAGTCGCCTTTTAAGGCGACAAAGATAATAATGAATTCCGATAAGTCGTCATTTTCATTTCGGAAAATGAAAAAAAGAAAAAGCTATTAAACTAGCCTTTATATATAATATAATACTTTACGTTATTTATCAAGTGAATTCTAACTAAAAAGTCGCCTTAAAAGGCGACTTAATTAATTATTAGGGTGAGTATATGAAAAAGAAACAGTCCCTTTTTCAATTAGAAAGGCTATTTACTAGCCATCTATATTATATGATGATTTACGTTATTTATCAAGTGTTTTTTTAAATAAAAAGTCGCCTTAAATGGCGACCTAAATCATGAGTAATCTACTTGTTATGATAATAAACACTAAGTCGGCTTTGGCTATTTACTAGCCACATATAGAATATACTATTTTACGTTATTTATCAAGTGTTTTTTTAAATAAAAAAGTCGCCTTAAAAGGCGACTTGAACCATAAGGTTCACTATAATGAGTGGTGATAATTGAATTATTATTTTTTGATAGTTGACTTTTCAATTAGATATACATATATTGTATGATATTTTACTTTATTCATCAAGCATTATTCTAAAATATTTAATAAACGTTCTAAGTCCCAACGGTCTAATTTTTTATCTCCTTTATCTTTTTTAATCATGTCCTTGCATTTTTTCTCTAATTTCATTACATCTCCATTAAAACTTGATGTACCATGACGCTTTGCTTCTTCCACTAATTCGCTCGTTTCACTATAAGTGATTTTTTTAGCTGGAGAATAATCTCTCATTACCTTATCTTTTCCGTCACGACCTAAACGTTTGGTTAGTTCACTATAAACGCTATTAACATTCATTTGTCATTCCTCATTTCTGTTCTTTATATATCTAATAGTTTTTACGTCTTCAATATACATACATTTACGTTTTTTATCAATTAAAAAAAGAGAGAAGTAATTATTCTAGTAATTATTTCTCTCTGATATATAAATCTTTAATCTTTTCTCCCTAATCAAACCAAACAAATTTATGTCTATCATGTAATGATGTTTCAATTAAAACACTACCTTTTTCGTTCCACACGATAGCGTTCCAAATTGCTGTATTATCATCTTGTCTATCAATACTTACAAACCAAAGAATTGTTTGTTTTCGATTGAAATATGCTACTCTATCTTCAAAACTTTTAAGGTCAAGACGATTAATTTTACTATCAAAGCCCACTAATAATCTACTATCATTTTCCGAACCATGATAGCCAATAGGAATAACATGTGTTCTATCAAATTGAACATCTTTAGGATATAATTTAGGCTCTAATTCTTTACGAGCAGCATTGTCTCGTGTTTTATAATGTACTTTCATAGAATGTGGTTTGAATTTAACAGCAATTTGATGATAATCTCCATCATGATAAGAATAAGCAAGGTTAGATGTACTTTTTTTCATAGTATCAAAGGCTTCTTTCTTATCGAAAGGTTCGCTTACTTCAACGATTTTGACACCAAGTTCATCTTCTTTGAATTCAAGTACATCTTCAGGCTTTTCAGCATCAACATCAGCTAATGTTTGTTCATTATTATCTTTAGATTTTTTATTCTTTTTCTGTTGTTTTTCCCTTTTGCGCTTTTCTCGTTTTTCTTTATGAGTCAGACGGCGACGTGGTTCTGGGTTCTCATCATCGAAATAAAATAGATAAGGAAACCAGAAACGCATGATGCGTTCTGGTATACCAACTATCCATAAAAGGACGGCTTTTAACCATTCCATTTTATCTTACCGTACGTCTCTTTTTCTTATGACGAGAACGTCCTGTTACTCGTTCTGTATCTACTTGTGTTCTAACAGGTGCGCTATCGCCTGCCATTCTATCTCGAGATGAACGTCTTACTTTACGTTTAGGTCTTCTATCGCTTTGTTGATTGTCAAGGACTTGAGTCGCTCTTATTCTTGGCTTTTCAGATTCTTTATTATTAGGTGCAGAAGTTGTTTTTTGTTTGTTATCATCATTTCCATTATCTGATGTTTTAGTTTGTTCTTCTTTTTCTCTTTCTTCTTTCATTTTCTTAGCATTTGCAGCTTTTTGATATTTCTCTGATGCTTCGTAATCATCACGTTTTGTTTTTATAGATGCATTACCTTGTGTTGTTTCATCATTTTTTTCTTCGTCTTTATCTAAGCCTTTATTTTTTCGCAATTCATCACGATATTTTTTCGTGAATTTAGACATATTAACTTTATGTTTAATTGGTGGCTTTTTACCTTTTTTCTTGTTTTCTTCGATTTTTTCTTTTGTTTTTTCATGCTGTTTACGGTCTTCATCAGTAATCTTAGATTTGGCTCTGTTGCCTAATTTTGATGCACTCGAATTTCCCATTGTTTTTGATTTACCTGCCATACCACCTAATCGGCTACCACGTTTGTTGTCGCCATCAGGGTCTTCGCCACGAGCTTCACGAATTTCACGTAATTTTTGTTCAAAATCAACGGGTTTGGCTTCGCCATATTTATCTCGTAAATAAGCAAAAATCTCATCAAGTTCTCCGTTTGATACGAATGGTGCTTGACCGCGCGTCACATTACCACCATTCATCTTGATTAAAAAGTCTCCCTTAGGTCTAAGTTTTTCTCCACCTGTTTCATCTAAAATAATTTGACTTTCAGTAGAGTTTGCAACCATAAGTGACACACGACTTGGTACGTTAGCCTTAATTAAACCTGTGATTACCTCTCGGCGTGGAGATTGAGTGGCAATAACCATATGAATACCTGCTGCACGCGCTTTTTGTCCGATACGTGCGATTGGCTTTTCTACGTCTTTATATTGTGAAATTAAGTCAGCAAATTCATCAATGACAAGTATGATATATGGAATTTTTTCTAAGCTATCATCTTCTTGACATAACTCTTGATATTCAGCTAACTTTTTCACTTTATGTTTCGCAAAAATCGCATAGCGTCTTTCCATTTCTTCAACTAGATATTGTACGAAAGTATTTGCTTTACTCATATCTGTTAACGGGTCACATAGCATATAAGGTAAACCTTTATAGTTTGAGAACTCAACGGTCTTAGGGTCGATGATTGTCAATTTAAGTTCTTCAGGGTGTGTATGAGCCATAATTGACACAAGCATTGAGTTGATAAATACCGATTTACCACTACCTGTTGTTCCAGCTACTAAGAAATGAGGACCGTCAGATAACGGAATTACAATATTACTACTATCAGGCTCAATACCTAAGATAGCTGTCGTTGCATCTTCGGCTTTCGTCTTAAATATTGTTTTATTTCCCAATAATATCAGACCTTTCTTTAAATTTTGTTATATGTTTTATTATACCGTGATGCAGGGTTATTGAAATAGTTCTTTCGTATTTACAGGAACTTGATTTTCTCTATCAAGCGATACATTAATCTCTAATCTATCTTCTAATACTCCTAACATTTTGACAAATGTACGTTTTTTCTTGAGATAGTCACTAATTCCGTTTTCTAATGCATGAATGTTAGGAATTTGAGTTATATTTACAGGAAGTTGATAAATAATAATAGCCGAACGATTGCTTGTAAATGTTTCTCTCACTTTCCCTTTGACATTCAGTAACACTAAATAGTTTTCAATTTTTATCGCCAATTCTTTAGTTTCAGCATCAGCCTTTTTACGTTGCTCTTGTATTTTATCGCTATTATCAACGAATTCAGAAGTGAGTGTCTTATTATCATTGTTTTTTCGTGTATGGTCACTTTCTTTTCTTTCTAAATAATGCATTGTAATAGCACTCGAACTTGCACCAAGAATTCCATACCCAAGTCCTTTTAAAATATCTCTTTTTTGTAAATTCATTTGTATAACCTCACTTAAAATTTAATTTTGATATCTAAATCAACCGCTTCATCATTCTACCTATATTTCACAATCTACATAAAGTTTGATTTACTTATGCTTTAAGATTTCAGATACCTATATTAATCAATGCGTACGCCATTTCTTTCATCATCTAAATTGATATAGTTTGGTTTACCATAACGTTTTTTATCCGCTTCGATAATATTGTTGAGTTCTTCGTTAGAAATATATGGTGCTTGTCCTAGTTTAGAAGGATAAGAGTTTTCTCTTATTAAGAACTCACCATATGGCACTAATCTTTCTGCACCAGTTTCATCTAAAGCAATTTGACTTTCAGTTGAGTTTGCCACCATATACGCCAAACGACTTGGAATATTTGCTTTTATTAAGCCTGTAATAACTTCTCGGCGTGGAGATTGAGTTGCAATAATCATATGAATACCTGCTGCTCTTGATTTTTGTCCGAGACGTGCGATTAGTTTGTCTACATCTTTGTATTGTGCAATTAAGTCAGAAAATTCATCAACAACTAAAACGATGTACGGCAATGTTTCAAGTGATGTATCGTCTTTCGCTAACGCATGATATTCATCTAATTTTTTAACATTCAATTCATTGAAGATGGAATAACGGCGTTCCATTTCATCAACTAAACGTTTAACAAATTTATATGCTTCTTCCGTATTTGTAAATGGGTCTAAAAGTAAATGTGGAGACCCTTTATATCCTGAATATTCGACAGTCTTAGGGTCAATAAGCGCTAATCTAAGTTCGTCAGGTGTTGAATTTTTGATGAGTGATATAATCATACTTCTCATACCAACTGATTTACCACTACCCGTTACCCCAGCAATTAATAAATGTGGTAAGCGCTCTAAAGTCGTTTCCATTTTGTTACCATATTTATTTACACCTAAAATCATATTTGTTACATGTTTTTCTTGTGATGTTGATTGGTCACTTTGGTTTGAATTGAAATGTTCTTCTAATAATTGTTTTGTTAGTAAGTAAGTTGTAGCACTAATCGCACCATAAATAGTCCCTTTTAGAATTGATTTTTTGATATTGCTCATTATGTTTTCCTTCTTTCTGAATAAAATAGTAGTTAAGGATAAGTATCGACTTATCCTTAGCATATTTTTTAATATCTATCGTTTTATTTCGCTATTTCATAATTTCTTTAGGTGTTTCAACCGTGATTGATTAATTAAAGTCTTGTGGTTCATCATAGATATCTAAACCAATTGTGACTTTACAATTATCAACAATATAGAAGTAAATGTTTGTACGTGCAAAGTCGTCAGGCCATTCTTCTGTCTCTTTAAATTTAGGCAACAAATTTTGAGCGATTGTTTCAGCCGATTGGTCAATAGACTCTACATATACATCATAATTAACTTCGTCATGAATATCTTCAGGGAAACCTTCATCTAAGAGAATTTGTTTCACTTGTTCTTTACAATCGTCTGTTTCTTCATAGCCTTCTAAGAATTCAGCATTTTTATTCTTAATAGTTTCTTCAAGTTGTATTTCACATTCATATTGTATTTCTCTAAGGTCTTGCATATCTTTCTTTTGATACTCATCTTCGTAAAAGATAACTTCGCAATCTTCTACATTCGTTACAAGGTCTGAATAGAAATCGCCTTTAACATATGCTTCAGGTGTGTCATATTCATTCGCATAATCAAGGACACTTTCTGCGAATTCATTTAATGGCACTTTGAAGCGGATATTTCTTAACTCAAAAGCCATACTTTCATAACCTTGAGATGTATCAAGTCCTTCTTCTTTAGCCGCTTCTTCTATAATCTCCTTAATACCATAGCCTTCTTTTATCCAAAACTCGCTAAATTCTCTTTCATCATAATAACTTTGCATCGCATTAAATAATTGATTTGCGTCCATTATTATCTCTCCTTTTTATTCGTTATCTATGGCTAAGACTAAATTCACATCAGCGTTATACCACTTAACCAACTGATATATACCGACTGATAATAAAACAATAAATATAACTTTAAACAGTTGTCGTAACATTAATGCTCTCTCTCCTTTCGTTAAGGTATCAGTCCTTTTGTGTCTTCGCTCTGTATTCAACTTACCATCATTACTATGAACTACAAAAGGACAATACCCTATTAGAATTCTTCTTCAATCATAGACTTAAAGTCCATTGGAATATTTTTTCCATCAGGTAATGGCACAACAATATTTAACTTACTACCTCTTAAATTAACAAGTGTACCTTGAATGTCTAGGGACGCATCTATACCTTGTTGTAAGTTTTCAAGGTTAGGTAATGAGTCAGTATATGAAGGTAGTGAGAATTGCATTTGTACTGATGTATTACCAGTAAATAAATCGGTTGGTTCAACCTTTACACCTTCAGATACTAAGTAAATACGCACACTATCTTGGTAACTTTCAGCAATTCTTTCGGCTTCTGCACGTTTACCTTCGATTTTTTCCGAGTTATCAGTAAATAGTGTAAGTGGAAATGCATATTCACTTTCAATACTTTCGCTACTACCACCTTTATTTGCTTTGCGACGACGCAATTTAACAAACATTGACTCTTTTGCTTTCGCTTCTTGACTGGCTGTAAACATATAGTATCTCTTGTTAGATGAACGTGCCATCGCACCAAAGTTTACGCCTGTTTCTGCACTTAAAAAGTCGTTTAATTCTTTGATTTTTTTGAGCATTTGTTCAGTAATTGTTTGGCTTTGCGCACGTTCAAACGTAACAAAATATGATTTTGTAGGTCGTGCTGCACCTTTTTCATAACGTGTATGAATTCTGATTTTACCCCGACGTATTTGTGCGCGTGCTAAACGTTCTTGTTTCTTAATTTTTTGGTCAGGTTCATCATTGATACCACGTCTTCTAGCACCGATATTAGTAATCATTTTACGTTTAAGTGAACGAGCCTTAGCATCATCGAAAAATGGAGACATTTCTCCATTTCTATGACGTAAAAGCAACGATAGAATATAGATACCTAGTAATGTTCCAGCGATAATGAGCGTCCATTTGATAAGTCCATCTGTATTAACTAACAGATAATCATCGGCAATTTTTGCCCAATTCGTTGTATCTGGCATAACATCTCTTGGAACGAATTCTTCAAAGTACCCTTTCGATGCTTTATTTGTATTATCATAACTTTGTAATATCGCATTTTCATCAAAAGCCTCGTGTAAATTTTGCGATAGTAGAGGGCCGAGAAATATCGAAAGCAACGTAATTGTTACCATAGTAATCGTTACTATTTTTACAATTGGATATAACTTCCATGACAATTCTGTGTATGGATATTCAGTAGTCTTTTTCTTATTTTTACGACTGTTTGACACGTTCTTTCACCCTTTCTTGATTTTCTTTTGTGATTTTACTTTCATCAGTTGTTAGTTCGGTTGTACATTTAGGAAACACCATATCTTCGCTTTCGTATAACACGTAAGGTATTTGATAATTATCCATTTCTTCGATGTCAAAATCGGCACGAGCAACAATGTATCTTCCGTTATTTTTTGTAATCAATTCAAGTCCCCGACGAATTTGATTAGGCTTTGCTTTTCCAGTTCTTGATTTAGCTTCTATGCCTACATACCGACCATCAATGTCTGAAGTTAAGAAGTCAGGCTTTCCTTTCAACTTGCCTTGTGGAATACCCTTGATGTTATATATCATACGGTCTTTTTTCTTAAATTCTTTTTCGATTTTACTAATTGTTATATCTTCTGTCATAATCAATCTCCTTTATCTTTTTGAAAATAATAGATACACAAATCAACGCTAAAAATCAGTATTGGTAGTCCAATGCTATATAGCACTAAATCACTAATAGAACGGTCTCTTTCGTCCGTTAAGACAAAAAGGACGAATAACCCTATACAATAACTAAAGAGAAATAAAACCCCTTTAAATTCGTTTTTAAAGTATGATTTTATAAACCGCTTCATACCAATCGACCACGCATGTCATACAAAATCACTAATAACTGATATATAAGAGGTCTCAACACGTTTCTAACAGAAGATGTCTTATTGAAAATTGCCTGCTTCATTTCAATATAATCAGTTTTATTTGTGACATAAATATTCGCCCACATACGTTCTATCACATCTACAAGTGTGAGTATCATATTTTCTCTAAACAATGGCACATACTTTAAAAACGCTTCGCATGATTTTCCAATATGTACATTGTCATAAAAGATATCTGTCATTTCGATAAACGACTCAACGATTGATGTTTCTTCAGTTTGATGAAAACAATGCCTATGACATTGGTCAATATATTTGTTAAAGTCATCATCATCGATAGTTCGTTTCAAATATTCGATAAAGGCGTATATATCTGTATCAATGCGATTAGTATAATAGTCACATAGGTCAAACGTTTCCATCATATCTTTCGTGTATTCAGCAATATAGTGGTACAAACGTAAGCAATACTCACTTGGTAAATAAACAGGGTTATCACTTGTGCCATAATTCGCTAATAATACATCAAGAAGCGGTAATACCAATTGCTTAGTAAAAGGTGTATCACTTAAATTATCGTATTGATATAGCATCTTATTGAGTATCTGCATTGGCTGCATAGATACTTGAACGTTCAAGCCTTTAACACCTCGTTGAAACCACTCTTGATAGACACTTTCTTTATCGAATTTGCTATCTTGTGTTTCAATCAATCGATACATGCGACCTTCTTTACGCATTTTATATAAGTTTTGTCGTGACATACCAAGTAAGGTACATGTTTCAGATGTTTGTAGCGTTTTTTTATGAATGATTTCACTTTGAAAACTCATGACGAGACCTCCTTCACATTTAAGTTGAACAGTATCAGTCCTATACTTTCTAACCATTCCAACATACCATCAAAATTAATATTAAATATGGTATGTGAAGATAAATGGTCTACGGTATCTTGTAATAAATGATACAGGTTGAAAAGTAATTGATGTGAAAACTCATACCCTTTTGTTATTTGGTCTTTAAATAAAGAGTTTAAGAAATCAGTCTTCGATAACATAAGGGATATATACGTCCATTCTGAATGATTGAGTGCATCAATAAATATATGGAAGTCTTCGTCATTATCATTGATATTCATATCACGTTTATCATAATCAGGTAATGGGTCTAAGATAGTTAACGTGGTCAATGCTCTTAGATTATTAACGATAATACGCATTAGCCTTTGAATATATGGCAATGGAATATAAATACCTTCAAAATTACTCGTTGAGAAGTTCATCGTTGTTTTTAATGTTTCAAGCAATTGATGTGAAGTTCTAATTTCAGTCGCACTTTTTCGTACTTCTTTATGCAATCTTGCATATTCAAGTGCTTGTACAAGTGTAGGTCGAGTATGTAAATTATCAAATTCTCTAGCAACCGCTTCTCGATAGACATCATCTTTATGATAAATGGTTTGATTATTTTCTTGTTTAGTCCGAATAGTGCCATTTTTAATAATTTGATATATACGTTGTTTACTTAATTTTAAAACTTCACATACTTCTTGCATTGAAAGATAACTTTCCAAACTACTTCCCCCTTTCTAATTTTATTATAATTATCATTATAAGATTATTATACATACTATTGTCGCTATGGTACACATCTTTTGGAATTTTCCATTGCTATAATTGAAATATAAGTCTTATTTCATTTGAAAGAAGATTTAAGAGTAAAATATTGGAGGTTATTATTTATGAAGATGAAAAAATTAACAAGTTCGTTATTAGCATTAGGTATTATTGCAACAACCGTTCCTGTTAACACATCACATGCCGCTTCATCAATCGTTGACTCTTATCGTACTCAATCAGCTTACAAGAAAGAAGCGGGATATCAAGACGCTATCAAAAAATCGGAACGCATTAGTAATGACAGAATACCTGTCACTAAGATTGATGACCCTAAAAATTCTACATTATCAGGTATAGGCACACTAAGAATTAAAAACGACCAAAACAATCGTTATGGTACAGCTTTTGTAATTGATAAGCACACTATCATCACGAACAATCATGTAGTACGTGACAAACATCAACCAGATATTTACAAACATATTGACCCTAAAGATATGCAATTCCGTCCTTCTCGTGATGGCAACCACATACCTTATCGTTTTTCTATTAAAGATGTAAAAATGCTTAAAAACGTTGATGTCGCCGTATTACACACAAACGCCGATTTAACAAAATATGTAAAACCTTTATCACTCGCTAGTGAAAGTAGTATTAAAAACTTACGTCAATACACATCGATATATGGTGTAGGCTATCCTGATGTTGCAAAATATTTTAAAGATACTAACTTCAAACCTTACGAAATGCTACAATATAAAGGTTATTACTTACAACCAACGTATAGTATCACGCCACAATTCTATACAAAAATGATAATTAGAAAAGGTTCATCAGGCTCTCCTATAATGAATAGTCAACAACAAGTTATTGGCGTTAACTCAAGTGGCTTTAATAATAGAGGGGAATTTTACTATGATGGTTCATTCTCTGAAATGGCATATGTTCAAAGTATGACAGGTAAAACAAGAGAAGATGTACTAAAATTAAAATATTAACTTTTAGAGATGCTATTAGGCATCTCTTTTTTAATACTAATTTGTCAAATACTAAAGAGATTATTTTCTTTTTATAACATTGGCATAACAGCTTTCTATCAAACTATTTTAGTGTCACATTTTAAGTCATGTGTAAATACTATATAATATGATTGACGGTTGATATATAGATGATGATAACAAATCTAATTATTTACAAATGACTTAAAACATATTATTTTATAAATGACCGTTAGATAAAACCTCGTAATTTCTAGCATATTTTTGTACATGATGTACAATTAGGGTATGGCTATATTTTGACCGTTATCGTGAGAATTCTTCTATAAGTTAGTACGATAATGTAAAAAAACACGACAAAATAAATTGTCGTGTTTTACTTTATTTAACTCATTGTTTAATTTATTAATAGTATTCTTCAATTTCATTTAAGTATGCGCGTGCTTCATCTTCATCAAAGTCAATCACATAAGTGAACATTTCGCTTTTTTCTGTTCCTTTAGCACCGTAATGAGTAAGACCTGCATCATAAATATATACTGAAATATCTTCTAACAATGCATCTTCTATATCACTTTCGTTTTGAACATTACGTTCTCTCAAGTAATTTTTAATCACTTCATTGACACGACTTAAATTACTAGGGAATACAAGTTGAGTTAACCAAAAACCACTATCTTGAACGAAAGTATTTTTAATATCTTCGTCTTCGACCATCTCATCATCAAGGTATTCTTGTGCTAGTTCTTGTTTAACAATTTTGATTTCACTAGCATCTGCTATTTCGATTTGTTCTTTGATGTCTACTTCTTCGAACGCATACATATGATTTTTAATATCGAAATTCTCGATTATATCTTCGTTAGGTGCATCAAACTCACTTTCTAAAAGCATGTTATCATATTCGTCTTCATTTATTTCAACAACATATGTGTAGGCATTAGATTGAGGTGTTTCACTAATAGCGATATGACCATTTTGAATTATTTCATCTTCTCCGTTGCCATATAAATAATCACCTAATTCTTCTTCATTCATAAACCCGTTTTCTTCGCAAAGTTCTTTCATTGTATCAATGATTGGGTCAAAGTCACTTGGTGGTGCGACTGTTTCAATGAAATAATCTTCGTGCTGAGCCATTTCATAAGCCAATGCGTTCTCATCTACCCCTTTACCAGATAACATGTTTTTAGCGATGTTTTGACGTAATTCGATAATGTCATCTTTGTAATCTTGTTCAATGGCATCTTTCATTTCTAATTCGCCTATATATTCTTCAACAAAATCTCCATCAATTCTATCAAAGAAATCACTTAATTGCTCTTTTATATCTTCAGCTTCAGTAAAGATGATGATATTGAAATCGACTAATTCATTAGTTACAAGGTCATGGTGATAATCTTCTTCGATGTAATATTCTAATGTTGTTTTTTCAATATCTCTATATAAACGTTGTGCAATTTCTTCAAAAGCCATTGGTTTAATATCTGTTGCTTGGAACTCAATATGTTCATTAGCGATATCTCTATCAATACCTACTTCATCTTTAGCATCTGCTATCTTTTCAATAACAACACTATTTTCATCTTTAACTTCGTCAATGATTTCTCTAACTTCATTTTCATTGTAAGCATCAGCAAGTCGTTTTACTATATTTTCAAAATCAACATGTTCTTTCAAATACTCTTGTAAGTCATCTTTCACAACAATTCGCATATTAACGCTTTCTTTGTGTTCATCAAAGATAAAGTTGATTAAATTTTCTGTTGAATATAGGTCTTGCAAAGTCATACCTTCACTTTTTTGGTCTTCCACTTTGTTATACACTTCAGAAATGTATAAATCAGCAAGAATAGCAGCATCTTTATTAATATGGATATCAACTTCATAATTCAAATCATCAATATCACTTTTATTTCTAAAGTTTGGAAAACCTTCTTGTTGATAAGCAAATGAAACTTGAAAATTCAATGTACTCTCGTCTACTTTTTCTTTATACGCATTTTGTAATACATTTTTATCATTGATAATACTTTCAAAGTCCGCTTCTAATTGATTATATTCTTCTTTAGAAACCATCGTATCTCCACCTTTTCATATAATAAAATACAACCTTAGTATGCCATAGTAGATTGGTGCTTACCACGACCATTAAGGTTGTATATAAAATATTATAATTCGTTATAGTCTTCTCTTTCGTCAATCATTTGTCTTACTTCATCTTCTTCTAATTCAAGGATATATGTGTATTTATTAGGCTCTGGTGTTACGCCAATAGCAACAAATTGATTAGAAATTAATATTGTATCGCTATCGTCTAATAGATATGGTACTAAGTCTACACGTCCAATCAGACTATGTTCTTTTGCCACATCTTTGAATGTTTCGATAATATTATCGTAATTGCTTGGCTCTTGCATATATTCATTCCATAAATCATCATTAGAGACAATTTCATCAACTAAATCGCTATCTTGAGATAGGTCATTAGATAAAAATTGTGTAATGATATGTTTACGTTCTTCTTCGATTTCATCGACAAATTCTTGTCTAATTGTACTTTCTAACGTCATAGTATCAACAACTTCATCAACAAATTCATCATCTAGTGTTTCGAGAAATTCATTTTGTTGTTCCTTTATATCTTCTTTATCATTCAAAATGATAATATTGTATGACACTAGATGTTTGTTAACAAGGTCATGGTAAAATTGACCGTCAAAATAATAATTTAGACTTTCATTGACTGGATAAAGTGCTTCAGCTATTTCACTAAAAGGAAGCGGTTTGATGTCTGTCATATCATAATCGATATAATGGTTGCTCACTTCAGGGTCTATACCGACTGCATCTTTTGCTTCGTTGATTTTATCTTCGAACTCATAATCTTCTGTTTCAATTTCAACAATAGCTTCTCTTAATTTTTCTTCATCATATTCTCTTGAAATAGCTTTCTCGAATTCATCGATAGTTAAATTTTCTTGCATGAAATCTTGTAAATCATCTTTGATTTTAATTTCAAAATCAACATCTTCTGAATTATCTTCAAAGATAAAGTTAAGCAAATCATCTTCGTTATAGGCTTTGTCAATAGTTTGACCACTTTCCTTTACATTCTCAATATGGTCTTCATATGCTGTTGCATATAATGTTGAAAATGTTTTAGGGTCATTATCGATTTCCACTACAACATCGTAATTAAGATTATCAGGAACGACTAAATCTGGTGGAAAACCTTCACTATAATACGCTTCTCTTACAGACTGCTCTAACTGTTCTTCACCTATCTTTTCTTTAAGTATCATCACTAATAGTGTCTGATTATTAATAATTGACTCAAAATGACTTTCTAAATGGTTTAAATCATCGTTTGTAATCATTGTATTACCTACTTTCTATACATATTAAATACAACCTTAGTATGCCATAATAGGTTGATACCTACCACGACCATTAAGGTTGTACTCGTTTTTTTATTCTTGTTCCCACTCTAATGCTGCATCGTTGATAGCATCTTCGTTCGGTCTAAATACATATGAATATTTACTTCCATCACTTTCTTCGCCGATAGATACAAGGTCGTTATTAATAATTCTATCGATAACACGACTTTCAAAATACATTTCAAAATCATTTATATTGATAAGGTCATTATATTCAGCTTCATTTCTAAATAATTCTACCAACTCACTATAATTGCTCGGCTTTTTCATTTCTGTTATCCAGTACGTGTCAAAATTATCATTAGCTATTTCATTAATAAACTCACTATTATTAACTAAATCATCATTCAAAAGCGTTCCTAATATTTTCTTACGTTCTTCGATGATTTCAGAATTATATTCATCAAAATATACTGTCACTATTAACTCATTGACATCTACAAATTCATCTACATAATTTTCATCAATAGTATTCAAAAAATCAGCTTGTTCTTTTTCGAGGTCTTCAGGGTCGGTTAAGATGGTAATTTTATAATCTACGAGTGAAAGTGAAACTAAATCTATATCAAAACTTCGTGCAAAGTATTGGTCGTTAGGATATTTACCATTAATCGAGAGTATGGTTTGAGCAACTTCTTCTACTGGGTGCAATTTTATGTCTGTCACTTCATAAGCAAGCGATGAAGTATTAACATCTTCACTAATACCCGCTTCATTTTTCGCTTCGTTGAATTTATCAATCACATCAGCTTCTTCATCTTTTAACTCATAAATAATGCCTTTAATTACTTCTTCGTTATACTTTTCTTCTATCTGTCTTTCTAATTCTTCGATAGTACCATTCGTTTTCATATATTCTGTTAGGTCATCTTTAATCTTAATTTGTAGTGATACTTCTTCTCCATGCATCGCAAAGATAAATTGTAATAGAATATCTTCGTTATAGGCTTGTTTTAATTGTGACCCTTGTTCTTTTAATTCTTCGATACTCTCGCTAAATTCTTCAAGAAACCATTCAGTTAGTGTTGATGCATCTTGGTCTACGGTTACAATAAGGTCATAGTTAAGGTTATCATCATCTTCAACGCTTGGTGGAAACCCTTCGTTCCTATATTGCTCATATACGACTACATCGATTTCACTTTCATCAACATGCTCTTTAAAAAAAGATGACATTAATTCTTTATTGTTGATAACCGCTTCAAAATCACTTTCCAATTGTTTATGTTCTTCGTTTGTAATCATTGTCTAACCCCTTTCGTTGATATAATAAAACACAACCTTAGTATGCCATATCAAAAACATTATTAATACGACAAATAAGGTTGTGTCTGTTTTTTTTATTTATATTCCCAAGTACCATCGTTATAGTTGATATCTATACCTTTTTGTTTATTGAATACCCAAACGTTAAGGTTTAAAGTTTCTCCGTTATCGTTAACAGAATAAGCACGTACATGAGAACCTCTTGGAACAAGTTCGTTATCTTGATATACAGGTTTAACTTGATAATAAACTTTTGTATTAGGCTTTTTATCTAAGGTGTTTCTGATTTGAGTTTCAGGATAACCCATGCCACCACCATCTTTTGATTTGTTTGTACCTACGTTTTGAGCGCGTGTACCAAGTGATAGGTTGTGTTCTTCCATGTCCCCACCCAAACTCCAAGCTAATGTGTGAGATTTGTTGTATAACCAACCATGATATCCGTTTGAGTCCATCTCTTTATTGTTTCGTTCAGATTTATTAGTTTTGTGCCACGTTTGGTTAGATTTATCAAAATTCGCATGAGTAAACTCGCCAGCAATTTGTGTACTAGACGAAAATGGTGGTCGTTCTTTACTACGTTGTTTTTTCATCTCTTGGCTAGTGATAAGTGCAGTCACTTCATCGCCACGACCTAACTTATCTAAATCGTTATAATCAACCCAAAAATGCTCTTTACTCTTTTTCTTGAGCAAGGCTTTATCTTCATCTGTAAGTGATGTTTTATTATCATTTAATGTTGTGTAATTTTCAGGATATTTGTTTATATCATACTTGATATCTATTAATTTTTGGTCACTTTCTGATGTTTTAACATTAGGTGCTTTCGTTGTTTCATGTTGAAATAACAAACCACCTATTATAATTACGCCCCCAACAAGAACTGATACTATCTTTTTCATGAGTCATTATCCGTTGCCAAAAATCTATAAAAACTGATAAATTTGTTTATTTCCTTATTCAACGTGTCCTATTTCGCACCTTCACTTTTTTAGCTACTTAATGATACTACTCTAGTTTGTTATAACACTCCAAAGGCGTTAATTCGGGTACAACGAACCCTACATATTAGTTGTAACTTTTAAAATGTTAAGCAACTAATTCATATTTAGCTAAATTCATGGCAGCGTTTAAATCTCTATCCATTGTGTAACCACATTCACATGAATATACTCTATCTGAAAGTTTTAGGTCTTTCTTGATATTGCCACATGAATTACATGTTTTGCTTGAGGGATAGTATCTATCTGCAACTACAAGTTCAATTCTATTCCATTCACATTTGTAAGTAAGTTGTCTACGAAATTCGTAGAACCCTTGTTCCTGAATAGGTTTAGCTAAATGCTTATTTTTCATCATTCCTCGTACGTTCAAATCTTCAATAACTATTCTTCTAGGTTTGGTTTTCACGATAGAAGTCGTAGTTTGGTGTAAATGATTTTTGCGTATATTGAATAATGTACGTTGTAATAAACGAATTTCTTTTTCAATTTTTATGATATTACAAGTTTTGACAAAGGTTCCTCCTTTTTTATTTAATTGGTATTTACGAGATACCTTACGCTGTAATCTGCGTAATCGTTTTTCTTTCTTTTTAACAGAATTGCTTTTATTAATATTTTTAAATCTTTTTCCATCTGAACATATTGCTAAATCTTTGATTCCTAAATCGACACCTAATGAAGTATCATTTAATTTACATATTTCGTTTTCTAATTCAACGCTTACACTTATATACCAATACTTCCCATCGAATGTAATTCTGGGGTTTTTGTATTTTCTGTTTATAGATAATTGTTCTGAAGTTTTTACCCAACCGATTTTAGCTAGCCTTACGCTATTTTTCTTAACCTTCAATTTAGTGGTATCGTTGTAAAAACTAGGTCTTGATTTCTTTTTGCTTTTAAATTTAGGATAATTGCTATAACCTTTAAAAAATCTTTTATAGGCATTACATGCGTCTTTAACTGCCTGTTTAGCAACATCATTACTCACTTCGGATAACCATTCATATTTATTGGTTTTCTTTAATTGTGTAATCTCTTTTCTCAATACACCGTCATTCAAAAAAATATTTCCAGCTTTGTGGTTTTCTTTTTGTTTTTCTAAAGTCCAATTATATACAAATCTGTGAGTACCTGACGATTTTACCATTTTGACAGTTTGTTCTTCTGTTGGTTTAAGTCTCACTTTTAATGTTTTCATTATTTTTCAATTCCTTAATCATTTTCTCAACTGTTACTTACCTTTCTATTTTTCTTATGTTAAGTATAGCAAAAGTGACTCATGTTTTGAGTCGCTTCTCTTAAATTTCTAATGCTAAAAGAGATAGCTTTTTCAAGCTATCTCGCTACATTATTCTTCTTCGTAACCTAACTTCTTATTCAAATCTAACATAACTTTTGCACGTTCTACATTGATTGCTTTCACTTTTTGGAAGTAAGGATAGATAATTTCCATTTTTTCTTCGGAAACATCATCATTATTGAAGATGTCCCAACTCACTACCCAGTCCATTCCATTTTCTTTTTGGAACGCTTTAATTTCTTCGACTTTTTGAAGATGTGGGTCATTTTCTACTTGGTATTCATATTGAGATTTTTTGTACTTATAGATGATGATATGAGCGATATCATCTTCAACTTTTTTCAAAATCTCATCAATATCTTTAAATACTTCTCGGAAATAAACAACTTCTTTGATTTCCATTTGATAATATACTTCATTCTCGTTCATACGTTTGATATTATCTTCGTTCAAAACACCATCTTTAATTGCACGTTTAATTGATGCATCAAGGCTTGATTTTAATGGTTGATTTGAGTCTTTTTTTAATTTGATTTTTCCATTTTTCAAATCTTCTTGATAATTTTTGTAATATTGTTTTAAAGCATCAAATTCATTTTTTGTTTTCTCAACTTGTTCTTTAACTTCTGTTGGATAAGTATCTGCAACTGCTAATAGTTCTTCTAAAGCATTAAGTCCAACTACTTTGATTACTGTATTGTTTCTTGGTAAATCATATAATAAACTTCCACTTTGTCTTTCTAAATTCATTTTCAATTCCTACTTTCTTTTATTTGATACTTATACTATAAATCATTAGTATTACTTTGTCAATCATTTTCTGTAATTTTCTCTAAAAAAATTAAGTACACCGTTTGATTTCAAACGATGCACTATATATATTACTTATTATTTAGTTGTTTTAACTTTTCGTGAGTTTCTGTATGAACAGCATCGACTTGCTCTTTTAATGCTTTCAACTTTAAGAATTGTGGATAGATGATTTCCATTTCTTCTTTAGAAATATCTTCTTTTGAAGAAGCAACGTTACTTACTATCCAATCAAAACTACTGTCATTTTCTTTTTGAAACGCTTTGATTTCTTCGACTTTCTGAAGATGTGGGTCATGCTCTACTTGGTATTCATATTGAGATGAACGTAAAAGTTCTAAAATCGAAATAGATAACTTATATTGAACGATTGTTAGACCTAATGTTTCTAATGAAAACACATGAAATGGTGTTTCATAAAAGAATGTCTCTTTCTGTTGTTTTTCTTCTTTCAAAATACCTGTTTTAACTGCTCTTTTCACAGATGCTTTTAAACTTGCCTTTAGTGGTGTTTTACTATTTGCTCTTGTTTTTACTTTACCACTTTTAATTTCTTCCTTTAGTTTTTCTTCAAATAATTGTATCGATTTAAAGTCTTCCAATGTTTCTTTAACTTTATCTTTGATTTCTATCGGATAGTTAGATGCAACTTTATTTAGTTCTTCAAGTGGTTCGTCTCCTAGTTGTTGGTACACATTTTCAATTCCACTTTTATCTAAATCAACTAATTCCAATTTTTCTCTATCTAAATTCATTTTCAATTCCTACTTTCTTTTATTTGATAATACCACTATATATAATAAGTATAACTTTGTCAATCATAAAAATAATTATTCCCTAATTTTATATTAAAAATAGCCATGACTTTTTGTAGTCATGACTATCATTTATACATGAATTGTATTAAAAATTACTATTAATATGATAAACGTCCATATTATCCACCATACTTTACTAGGAATAAATGTTTTATTTGATAACGCTTGTCCGTCCCACTCCTCGCCTTTACTTTTAAAAGCAAGTTGTGTCGTAATGATTAGTGTCAAAATCATTTCTCCAAGCAATAGACCTAAAAAGATAGAGTACCCACTATATAGATAATGTGGCAAATCATGAATAGGTAATTGACTAAACTCAAAGCCACTCATGATTAAAAATATAAACAATAAAATAGGCAACCATTTTTGACTTGATTTAACGAAATAATAAATACCTAAAATTGCAAGTGTCAGTATAAACCATATAGTATGTGTTTCTTTAACACAATGAATTCCCCAATAATAAAGTAACGGTGGTGCGATATAACCACTAAAAGTAATTAAAATATCGCTAATATATCCATTCGGTTGCGTTTCAGCATATCCTTTAGAACCTGTTTTTTCTATTCCTTTAGGCGTAAGCATGATATGTATGTCATTGACATGACCTCTTGTAATACTTGTCATGACTGCATGTCCTAACTCATGCACAAGTGTCGGTATAAAACTCATAAGTGTATAAACGACATTAACAAATGGCAAATTACGTCCAAAGTGAGCCAAAATAAGTAGACCTGCCACGATGCATAATAATTTCCAATTGATAGTTATATCATCATATAAACTCAAGAACTTTTGGATATACTGATTTGACAATATATTCTCCATAGTAACCTCCAAAAAAATAAGCGAATGACTTAATCATTCGCTTTAGTTATCGTTTTTATTTTATAAGTGTCATCAGGCGTAAAACTATTTCTTGTACCAATCTCAGATTTGTTATCATAATCGATAACTGTGTTCACTTTTACCGTATCGCCTTTTTTAACATTAAAACGATGCTTTAACGATTGATTTGACTGAATATTAGATTGATTTTTAAGTTCTTCGTCATAAAAAATACGGTCATCATCACGGTCTTTTAATATAACGTAATTACTACCTATATCTTTTACTTCTCCCTTATAAGCAACTTTTTCTTGTATTTTATCATAATCTTTAATATTCCATAGTGTGACTGCTACGATAATCGCAAAGCCTAATGCAAAGATATTAATAATCAATCGTTTATCCAATTTATCATCGAGCCAATTACGATGTTGAATGATTAACGCAATCACGGTCAATGTTATAAACAAAAGTATACTAATGCCTAAAACGCCTAAGCTGATGTACCGATAAATTGGGTTAAGTTCAATATGAGGCGTGCGACTCACGATAATTTCTCGCATATAATACACTTCTTTCTCATTTTCATGTCAAAAATGTACTATATTTTACTATATTTGTCAAATTAAAAAAAGTCAAAATCTCTTACACATTCATAGTTGATGTTCAAGTTATCTAAGTGATTAAGATATGCGTATAGGTCGTCAACATTGATATCAGTTTGAATTTCTTGTTGGTCTTGCAACATAATTCTTACATGCTGATGGCGTGGTGTATTTGCTTCAGAAAATGTCACTTTTTGAATAGTATCTTTTAAATTATCGATTACATCATGCAAATCTTGTTTATGCGTTTTTACCATACCAAACCCTCGCTTTCTTAATAGAGTTGTTTTATTCTACCAAGAAAAAGCGAGGGTATATAGGACAATGCTTATAAGATTATATTACGTTTGTGTAACAACCTATTCAAAATCATGTGGGTCGCTTAAAACATGCATTTTAACGTTTGGTTCGTACATATCATGAACTAAATAATAAATACGACCTGATTTACCAAGTTCATGACCATTCATATACTCGCCGGGAACAATATCATTTTCTAACAACATTGTTTCGAATTCTTTAGCGTCTTTAGTATACTGGATAACCCAATTGTATTCGATATTGTCACTTTCTACTTCACTTAATGAACTATATTGTTTTTCAAAGCCAGCTTCTTTCAACGCTTCATTAAGTGAACTCATAATTTCATCTTCATGATTAGTGCGTAAGAAATCAAAATACTCTTGTTCATCATAATGTTCAAGCAATTCATCAACGACTTTATCATGTCTAAAGCCTAATGATGCGTTCCATTCGTAATCAGACATTGTAAGTGTTGCATCAACATCAAAGAAATCAAGATGTGACTCAAAGAATGTTTGTAATTCATCATTAGACATTCTAGCATCAACTTCTTTTAACTCATCAACATCATAAATATCTTCATGTTCAGAAATGAATGTATCAACGAATGTACTTACTGATTGACTAGGTGTCACTTTAAGTTCTAATGGATAATCATGATAGTCAATACCGTCCATGATAATGTAACCATAAGTGGAGATGTTTTCATCTGCCGCTTCCATCATAATATCTGTAACCATCGTTTCATTTTGACTGATAGATGCTTTTAATTCTTCTGTATCTTCTAAAGCGTTAGCCATATTTATAGCAACACGATTTTTGATAGCTGTTTGTCCCGCTTCTTCACGTTCTTCATCTTCAGAAAGTGTAACATCTAAAGTGATATCATTTCTGTGACTTAACACATAATCTTCAACGGAATATCCACTTTCTAAATATGCTTTAACTTCATTGATGTTTTTATATTCATGTAAATCAATAACGTCATCTTGTTCAAAGCGTTCAGCCCAATCATCATATGAGATGTTACTCACAACAATAACCTTGACTGGCTTATGTTCAACATTAGGGTCTAAACCATCTTCGGTAGCTTGTTCTTTGATAGCTTGTTTATACATATCTTCATCAACAATTTTCAATTCATTTAAAATACGAGTGTTGTCTTTGAATAATTCTTCAAAATACTTTGTTAAAACTTCTAAATATTCTAAACCAGATACCATTAATATCACTCCTTAAATTTATGCATTAACAAAAACTTGATAATCTACTTTAATATCGCCATTTTCTATCATACGTTTCGTTAAATCGTAACCAACAAACTTCGCACTAGATAAACCACTTTCTTTATACTCTTTGAAATAAATTGTCGCTAATACTTCTAAAGGTCTTCCTTCGATGTTACTGATTTTGATATTGAAGTCACTACCATATTTAAGTGCGTCATTCTTGTGTTTTTCATGTAAGTATTCTTCAACATCTCCTTCCATTAAACGACCAAACAGAAAGGTATCTTCAAAGTAATAACTTAATTCTTCAAGCAAATATTCAGGTCTTGCATGTGTTTTGTTCCATGATTTAACATCTTCTTTAGGAATTACCTTATACTGAAGTAAATCTACATCATCATCTAAATATTCTAGTATTTTTTCATCGGTTACTTGTGCTTTTAATTCTTCAAAATTATTAGCTTTTTCAATATCGATATAATTTCTAATGAAATGTTTTACAACATCATGACTATCTTCATCATATTGGAAATCATCTTCTACATATACATTAGCTTTAAAGTTCTCTAATTCACTATCAGATACATAGCTTTCATAACGATTATCTTCGAATTCCATATATTCACGAATGATGAATACATATCCTTCTTTATCATTCTCTAATATATAATCTCGGAAGCGGTTCTTGGTGCTACTAACTTCTCTTATTCTCTTTAATATATACTTTGTTACTTCTTCTGTTTGTTTCATAGGGTTTTCTCACTCTTTCTTTTTTTCTATTCTAATTCGGTTGGGTCTGTTAAAAATCTTACTTCAAACTCTAATAATCTATGCATAATAATATCTGCTACAAATCTAATATCTTGCACGTAATTTTCAAGTGATAATTCTGTTTCTAAATAGTGGTCATAATATTCATCAACAATACTGTCAGAATTTAATTTAGTTACAATCAATTCATAATCAATCGTACTAATATCATCTACATCATGACCATATTCATCGATGATATCGTTATGCAAAAATTCTTCAAATAAATCAGGGTTTTGCTTAAAAATGTCTAAAAGCCCTTCACTATTAAGGTTATCTTCTAATGCTTGTTGGAATTGTTCTTTTGTTGCTTGTTCCAAGATTTACATCTCCTTATTTCATCAGTAGTCTTCTTGAATTTCTTCGATTTCTGATGCTTCTGAATAAAAATCAAATCTAAACGTTACGAAATCATTTTTAATCATATCTTCCACTAAATCTCTATCATTGGTATAGTCATTTACATTAAGTCCACTATACTTAAAGTTATCGAAATAGTGATTAGCAAGTGTTTCAGCATCAGCAATATCTGCACCTACGATATCAAAAGCAACGCCACTTGGGTTGAATAATTCGACACCGTATTCATCATGTGATGCATCACGGAATTGAACTTCATATAAATCAGGGTTTTCAAAAGCAACATCTATAACAGTTGTTTCATCGATGTTTTGTTCGATTTTGTCAGCTAAATCATCAATATCAGCAAAGCGTCTGTTCCATTCTGTTGGGTCTTCGTTATACATAACATCAAAGTTTAATAAATTAATGTTTTGACTAAAGAAATCGAGTATCATTTCTTCAGTCAATTGATTATCTAGTTCCTTGATGTCATCTAAATCATCAACATTTAAGTCGATATTATCTAGCAATTCAGTAACATCAACTGTGCTACCTGTATCAGTAGGAATGAACACAACGTCAAAATGCATAATATCTGATGAGTCATAAGGTGTGGTATAGCTTCCTTCTTCTTCAAGAAGATTTGCTACAATTTCAAAATACGTTTCATTTTCGTTATTTAACAAGTATTTTTGGAAAGTTTCTCCACCTTCCAACGCTTCTTTTATACGTTCACTTACAAATTCAATTACTTTGTCAGTACGTTCCATAATTAAATACCTCCTTAGTATTCATTAAGTTCACTAGCCTCTGTATTTAATTGGAAATCAAAAGTGATGAAATCATTTTCGATTAAATCAACAATCGTTTCGCTATCGTTTACAAATTCAGTTACGCCTTTATCACTTTCACGATAATCATAAAAATAATAGTCTACTATTTCATCTCCGTTAGGTAGTCTAATGTTAACTATTTCATAGTCTATATCACTTGGGTCTAAGTCACTACGACCATATTCTTCAGTAACTTTTTCTTTGAAAACATCTTTATAGATATCAATATTTTGTTTGATTATCTCAATAACATGGCTTTCTTCTAATTTATCAATGGCTCTTGCAAGGTCATATTCATTACCATGATATTCATTCCATTCATCTGCATCTTGAAGATAGTCAACTTCATATTCTATGTTATCTGAATGGTTTGCAAAATAACGAAATATTTCATCATCAGTTAGTGTATTATCTAGTTGCTTTACGTTTTCAATACTATCTAAGTTTACGTTATTTAACAAGTTTTTTGCGTGTTCTTCTGTACTTACGTTTATTGGACGATAAGCAAGTTTGAATTGAATGAGTTCTTCGTGAGATTGAGGTACAACATATACTTGACCTTCATAGATAAATTCTCGTTTCAACTCATCAGCTATACTAGGCACTTGACTATTAAGATAATTTAGGTAAAAATTACCTGTTTCAACTGTTTCTTTAATACGTTCTTGAACATGCTCAAGAATATCTTGTGATATTTCCATTGTTATCTCCCTTTCTATTCTTCTTCGAATTCGTATTTTTCCATGTCAACATCAACTCTAAAGTCTAGTAATTTCGTTTCAACTGCATCTGTATAGAATTCATCACTTGTGAAGTATGCTCTATATTCTTCTTCATCTCTAAAGTCATATTTACTGAATAATTGTCTTTCAAATTCTTCAGTTTCAAATACATCATCAGTCTTGATAGTATAGTTGATGTTGTTACTATCTACTTCGCTTAATGAACGATACTCGTAATCATTTGATTGAGTGATGTCTGCAATTTGTTCGTTGATAAGTTCGACAATACGGTCTTCTCGCAATTCTAATAATTTTGCGATATATCTATCGTCATTATAACTGTCGGCAAGATATTCAAAGAACACATCATCACTAGCGTAATAACCTAAATCGAATTGACTGTTCCAATCAATCTTGTCATCTTTAATCGTAATTTGAACTTCAAAGTAATCTTCTTCAGAAAAGATAACTGCTAATATATCTCCACTCAAATCGCTTAAACGTTTTTGCAAATCACCAATAGACTCTGCCATTTCAACTGTACTATCATAATTATGTTCTTCAATTAGAACAGTAGCCCATTGTTCAAATGGAATTTTTGAAACAACGTCCGCTTCAACATTAAGGTTTTCTTCGAGATTTGTTTCATCATCGTATATATAGCCTTCTTCTTCCATTTTTTCTCTTACCAATTCGTAATAACCAAAGACATCATAATCTTTGAAAGCAACGCCTAATTTCCCAAATTCAAAGATACCTTCCACTTCATCTGCTAATACTTCAATTACTTCTTCATTGATTTCCATTTTTATCTCTCCTATTCTTCTTCAAATTCATATTTAGCCATTGGTACATCAATAGCAAAATCGGCTATTCTATGTTTGGCTGCATCTACATGGAAACGTTCGCTTTGTAAATAAGATTTTAGTTGATTATCATCTTCAAAATCATAATATTCTAAAATATAATCAACTAACTCATCTGCTTCTAGTACATCATAGAAACGGATAAGATAATTAATGTTATCTCTATCAATATCTTTTAATGTAGCGTATAAGCTATGTTCACCATCAGTAATACTTTGAACTTCATCGTTGATAATACTTACGATTGTTTCTTCATACATTTCTCTAACGATTTCTTCGTATATTTCTTCATCAAAGTATTCATTCACATAATCTTCGATACGTTCTTTCTTTAAAGTATTATCGCTTATTGGCTCTATATTCAAAGGAAATTCGAGCTGATTATTGGCAATCAATGCTGAGATAAAATTATCACTTCTAACAAAATCGCTTGCTTTTAAGCCACTTTCGATAAAATCATGTAAATAAGTTTCTGTCACTTCATCAATATCTGCTTTTCGTATATAAACTACATTGAAATCAATATCATTTATATCAACTTTATCCACACCAAAATCTTCTTTATAGGCTTCCACGATATCGTTAGCCATCACATCGATATGTTCATGTAAAAAACGGTCAACATCTTTAGATTGTAAAGACTCAATAAAATGTTTTTTCAACATATCGTATGTGGCGAATTGTTTATTCCAAGTTTCAGGTGGAATCATGTTTTCAAGACTTATTAATATTGAGTGTGCATCATTTGTGACGACTTCATATATTTTTTCGTCTGTAAGTGATTGATTGAGTTCTTCGATATCATTAAATGTTTCAATATCCATTGCATCAGCTATTTTATCTACATATGCATTAGGGAGTATTAATGTCATAGTGTTTGTGACTTTCATTAAATCTTCATCATTCACATTATCTAAGTTGTAGTCTCCGTTATTTTCAAGTACATGATAAATTTTATCTTTGTAATCTTCTGGTGCTTTTTGACTAAAATAACTATTAAACGCTTCGCTTGATTGTGTTGCATCTACAATACGATTTTCAATATAGTCATGAACTTGTTTTGTTAGTTCCATATAATCATCTCCTTATTCTTTTAGGTCTTCAGGGTCAGTTAAGAACTTAAATTGATATTCAATATTATAATTCTCTGGCACTTTACTTTGTAACTCATTATGGACGTAATCATCAAAAGTTCCATTGTAAGCTAATGCTTCTTCAAAATATTTTTCAGCAATCGCTTCAACAGGTAATTTTGGTGGTTTTACTTTGAATTTGACAGTAGGAAGAATTTGTTCATCACTTATTTGTAAGTCATCTCCATATTCTTCATGAGCCGCTTCTACAATTTCATCAACATGATACATTGAATTCATTTTATAAACTTTTGCGAGTAAGTCTGGTAATATTTCATTGATACTATCAATAAAGTCTTCAATCGTTGTATTTACGCCATTTAAGTCATTTACATCTGTAAGGAATTGAATATTAAACTCAACTAAATCATTTTCCATAATTTCTACTAAATACTTATGAGTTGTTACGCTTTCTTCCAATGGAAAGCCTAAATCAAATTTCTTTTGAATGTCATCAAATATTAATTGTGCTGCTTTATCTACTTCGATTTTAGGTTCAAGTTCTTTGAATTCTAGTTTATCCAATGCGTTCTCAATAAAACTTTTATCTAATTCATGACCATATTCTTCGACTGCTGCTTCAAGTAATAATTCATCGTATAGTTCTGGCATAAATTTAACTATCTTACTAATTTCTTGAGGCGCATAACGGTCAATCGCTTGTGCGACCATTTCTGTTGTTAAATGTGTATCTAAGTCTTTAGCATCTGTATAGAAACGAATATTATAATTGACTAAGTTTGCTTCTATGATGTCGATTGCTGTTTCTTCGCTTTTCGCATAATCTTCCATTGTTTGCTCTGACTCTAAATATTCGTCATATAGTAAGTTTGCTGCTTTATCACCATTAATCGTTGGCTTTAAAATGTCATAGTCGAATTTTTTCATATTACGACGAATATCTTTTCTTGATAATTGACCTTCGTATGTTTCAATAGCATGTTTTTCAATAACAGGATATCGAACGTTATCATTTTCCTGTATAATTTGCTGAACAACATCAGGTGTAGTAAAGCTAAGTTCTTTTGCAAGTTCTTTTATTTCTAGTTCTTCTTTGTTTTGTGCCATATTCTATTTATCTCCTTTTTTATTTTATTCATTAAAATCGTCAATATCATTTAAAATATCAATACGATATTCAATTAAACTTCTTTCAATTAACACATAAGGTAATTCATCGATAATATAAGGATATACCCGTCCATATTGCTTAATTTCTTCAATAAGCATATTGGCAACACTTTCTTCACTTATACGCAATTTAAGGTCTTTCACATCATATTCAAGTGTAAAATCACTTTGTTCAATCACTTCACGACTTGGAAACGTATGGTCTTCTGCCATAACTGTTATAGCATCGTTTTCCAAGTCTTGTTTATAATCTTTCATCAATGTTTCTTTTACTTCGTTCCATTCCAAGAAATTACTAATACTACGTGCGACATATTCAACCGTTGGGTTTTCTTCGTATATATCAATGACGTTATCTGTAAGTGTGACTTGGATATTCAAGTTCTCTAAATGATTTATAGTATAAGTTAAGACGTTTTCAGGTGTTGGCGAGATATACCCTGCTTTGTAAAATGCTTTAGACCACGCTTCAAATTCGATATTTGATGATACAGAAAAGATATAATGGTTATCATCTCCATATACACTTTCATCAAAGCCATAGCGGTCTAGTGTTTCCATAACCATCTCTTTATGAGCGTTTGGCATATCCTTTTTTATCGCTTTTATAATAGTGTCTGGTTCGTTTTCGATTAAACTTTGAAAGCGACCACCTGCTTTTGTCATACATTATCCTTCCTCTACATAATCTTCTAAATCTACATCAAGGTCTAATTCATAATAGATATAACCTTGTTGAATAACTTCTCTATAAAAGCCTTCATCTCTCATAAATGCTTTAATTGAGTCATAGGCTTGTACATTATTTATAAATCGACTAGCAAGTTCATCAAAGCTAATATCAAGTTTGAAATTAATCACTCGTATTGGTGTATCATATATATCAAACATTGAAGCGGTCACATCTGCTTGCGTCATCGCTTCGCTTACTGCTTCTCCAAACTTTTCTTTAAAATAACCATCTCCACCTAAATCAAGCACTTCTTTTGTTTCAATAAGTGCTTTCATATGAAGTTCGCTATATTCTTCAGACATACGATATGCTAAATAATCTATATCGTAATAAGGGTGTGTTTCTAAAAATTCTTCAAGTTCTTCATGTATCGTAATTTCAGCTTCCGTTATTTCTTGATGATTAAGTTTAAACTCAATTATCGTGTTATGGTCATAATAATCATTTAATTGTTTGAGTGCTTCTTTTTTCATGTCATCTGACATAAATTCATAGTTACCATTAACGATTTGTTGCTCATCAATAGCCATTTGTATCATTCTATCTATATCAATAGCGTTATTGATTTTGAAATCATAATTCAAATCACTTAATTCAACTGTTTCAGGAAAGCCATACATACTTAATATAGACCTTATTACTTCGGTTGCTTCTTTCCCACGTACTTCAATAAATTCCGCTTCGGATATTGAATTTTCAAAACGTTGAAATAAATCGTTATATTCGTGTTCTAACGCTTTAAGCATCGTGACCATTATTTTCCCTCCCTTGCAAGAAGATACCTTCATTATCGCTTACCTTTTTTAAAAAGAAAACGACAATGAAGGTAGTATTTAAAGTTCTTTTTTTATTTCAATTGGGTCTACATCGAGTTCTATATCATAAGTGATTAAGCCATGAGAAATAAGGTCTTTATAAAAGCCATCATCACTTACATAGTGATAAATATCTTTAAAATTTTTAGGTGCATCTCTAAGTAAATCTGCTATCCTTTCAAAATCAAGTGCGAATTTAATATTTAATGCTTTAACAGGTGTTCTATCAAGGTCAATATCGACTAAATCTTCATCAAGGTCATGGCGTTGTAAGTAATCAACGGTGCTTTGTCTGAAAATATGTGTAAATGCGTCTCGTCCATTCATATGATAGACTTCTCTACGTTCAATCAACGTTTTAATATGTGTCATATCGACTAAATCTGCTAGTTTCTTTGCCATATACAGTACATCTAGCCACGAATGTTTATCTAAAAATGTTTGTACATCATCATGTGCGATGATTTCAAAATCAAGTTCGCCACGTTCAATACGATATTTATCAATTTTGTACTTAGTAAAATGCTTTTGTATGATTGATGCTAATATCACTTTACGTTCTTCTTCATCACGGTAGAAATAATCGTTATCAAGGTCTATTACGTCCATAAGATACATCTCAGCGTATTCATAAGCGTCTATATGGTTCGTTACACGTATTTCATAGTTTATGTCCTTTAAGTCTATATTGCGTGGATAACCATCATCTATGAGTTGCTCACGGACGATATGTTCCATTATTTCTTTACCAGCAATTTCGTTAAGTTCTTTTTCAGTAATTGGTTGATTAAACAATGCATAATGGTCGGGATAATATGTTCTTATATCTTTTAATACTTCGCTCATATTCTCACGTCCTTTTATAATAATCTAATATCAAACGTAACGTTTTTGATTAAATCATTATAGAACTCAACATTAATATAATGACTTAATGTAGTCGTGCCATTTCTCATTTCTTCTATAACTTGATTGGCTAAATCCTCAATGGTTGTTGTGAGTTTTAAGTTATTAATTTCATAATCTGATGGCTTAATATCATGATAATTAATACCTTCTTCAGCTGCGACATCTCTTAATTGGTCTTCGATTTCTTCAGGGTGTGCTTTGATTTCATCTACAATCGCCGCTTCATCATAATAACTTTCTAGTGTATAAGCGACATAACCAAAACTTCCATATTGGTCGTTAAAATCTTGTGGTAAATCATTAATGGAAATACTAAGATTAAGCAAGTTCAGATGATTTAATAGATAGTTATAACAGTCGTTTTTAGTTAGTCTAACCAACTCATCTCCCACTTCTTGATACATCATATCTGCCATCTCATCAGTAGGATAATTATATGAGTATTGTATTTCGTAATTTAAGTTATCAATGTCATTTTCGCTCTCAACTTCAAACCCTTCTTGTCTTACACTATCAATTACGAATTGCTTGTCATCAAGCACTAATTCTTCTAAAACTTCTATTTCTTCTTCGAGAATAATCACAAAATTTCTTGACGCTTGCTCAATAAAGTCTTCATAAGGAATATTAGATTGAGAAGCGGTTGTTTCATCGTAATCTTGGATATCATCTGTGATTTGAATATTATAGGTCATATGTTTAAACAATAAATCATAATAACTTTTGTTCATCACTTCTGAAAGTGTTGTATCATAATCTTGGTCTACATTCTCTTTGATATCCGTTACGACTTTGTTTCTTGAGATATTAATATCTACAATATCGTAATTTAGTTCATCAACATGGTTAAGCGTTTCTTCATCAAAGCCTTCTTCTCTTGCTTGTTCATATAAACGTTTGTGCAACTCGCTATCATTTTGTTTGATATATGATTTGATTTCATTTTCATCATAATAGCTTTCAACAGCACTTGAAACATCATCAACAGTCGGAAATCGGTCATTAAATGACTGTGTACTTTCAGTTTGACTATAATCAACAATACATTCCAATTGGTTAATATAAAATCGTCTAATAAATTCAACTAAAGTTCGAATATTATATAAGTAGTAATTCATATCATCATTTTCACCGATATCAAAATGTTCTATAAATCTTTCGGATAATTCAGGTGTTCTATGTAACGAAATAGTATAAGAAACATTAATCATAGGTAGCATATCGGTACTATCTAAATTGTAACCACTTTCTAATAACTGTCTGTACAAATCGCCTTTAACATCTTCATAAAATTCTTCTTTCAATCGGTCTTGTTCATCGGAAAACAAGCGTTCATATCGCATAGTAATTAATTCTTTTTGGTGAAATGTTGACATTATTTTCTTCTCCTTTTCCTAATAAAAGACTAGCCATAATCATCTATATGGCTAGTCTATCATAGGTCTTTCGTATTTTATTAAGACCGTTTATTTCATTCTATAATTCATTGTATTCTTCAGGTGTTGTGTTAATAACCATATTAAACCCACCACTATCAATGACTTCTGAAATGATTTCAAAGTAATAGCCAATTTCTTTTATGGCTCTATCTTGTCTTTCACGGTCATCTTTATCAAGTTGTAATTCATCTATAAACATTTCAGCAAGTGTTTCTGATGAAGTTTGTAAGTCAAATTCCACATCATAATCAACATTTTCTTCTACATCTTCGATTGATTGAACAGGTAATTCTTCAGCAAGTGCAGCTTCAAACGCTTCTCCTAAAAAGTCATCTTTAAAGTAATCGCTCATTGCTTGTTTATCTTCAATAATTGACTCAAATTGACTTGATACTTTTTCTAATAACTCATCATAAGTATATTCCGTTTCTTTATTCTCCTTTAATTCTTCGGGCGTTGTCTGTATTTCAATTGTGAAATTGCCATTATCAATTTGTTTTGTTACTTCTTCGAAATACAATTCCACAAACTTGCTAGTATCTTCTAATATAGCATCTTGGCTTTCTCTATCTAATCTATCAACAAAATATCTTTCGATAAAACGTTGAGCAAAGCCATCAGACGTTGTTTGAAGATGAACATCGACATCAAATTCAACATTTTCAAGAACATCTTCTACTGATTGAACAGGTAAACCTTCGTTTATCGATGCTTCAAATGCTTCTTCACCGAACAACTCATTCATGTTTCGTGTTATAGGCTTTCCTTCTAAAATTGAGTCGTATTCACTTTCGCATATTTCCATAAGTTTTGTATAACTATAAGCCATACTTTCATCAACTGTTTGGAAATCGCCAATATCATCTAACACTTCAACATTTACATATACGGTTTCATCGTAAAGGATAGACATATAATTTTGTCTATCATCAATAAATCTATCTTGGGTTTCTTTGTCCTCATCTTCTAATTGGTCATAGCGTTCAAAGAAAATATCAGTTAAGCGACCACTATTCTTATCGAAATCAACATTTACTTTGAAATTAATACTATCTAAATCATCTGCTTCATAGATTGGATAGCCTTCTCTTTGTATTTGTCTTATGATTTCATCTGTATGCTCACTTTGGTCATAGAATGTTTCATTTAATAAGTCTTGGTCTTCCAAAATACCACTAAATGTATTCAATACCTTGTTATATTGTTGTTCACTAATCATAGTTTATCTCCTTTATATTTAACGGTATTTCATCTGTTATTCATTTAGTTCTTCAGGTTCAGTTAAAATTTCAATTTCAACACCGTCTTGGTCATTGTTTTCAATATATTCTGCTAAAACTGTATACATAATGTCATCTAACCAACTTGACACCTTATAGCCTACTGTGTTGCTATACATAGCATCTAAGCAATCTTCAATTAATTGGTTTAATGCACCACCATCATCAGCGTATACATTGAACTCGATATCTTTGATATTTGTATCTTTAGGGAAATCTTCCGCTTCCAACGTATCTTGAATGGCTTGTTTAATATATTCAGGGTTCTCTTTTAAATAATTATTAAGTTCGCCATATTCATATTTTTCGTTGATTTTTGTTTCAACATAATCATAAGTCGGATAGAGTTCTATATATTCTTCTAATGGCGTATTAATAATAATTGCTGTACTAACTGGATATGATTGTGCAAAGCCTTCAAACGCTGTATCGTCATTAAGAATAGCTTGTTGTTCTTCATTATCTAATTCATCTAATTCATGGTCATCGACAAATTCTTCAGCATAAACTTCTGTATCTGACTCAATTCCAAAGTCAATATCATAATTTAAACGATGAATTTCGTCTTCACTTTCGATTGGAAAGCCTTCTTGTTGTGCTACAACTAATACTTCGTTTTCAAGGTCATCTCCATAAATTTCCTTAAAATACTCGTTCGTCATGTAATCTGCAAGTTTACTTTCAACTTCTTTAATTAATGCATCTCTATTCATAATATCTCTCCTCTAATTTTTATTATTCGTCAAGGTCTGCTAAGTCTGTTAGTATTTCAATTTCCACATTGTCTTGGTCGTTTTCTTCAATGTCGTTTGCTAAAAATACATACATATTGTCGTCTAACCATTTTGATGTTGTAAGACTGTCATCTTCGCTTTCAAAAACTGTTATTACACAAGTATCAACCAAGTGGTCTAATGCTATTTCATCATTTGCACGTACATTATAGTCGATGGTATTAATATCAACATCTTTAGGAAGGCCTTCATTTTCTAACGTATCTTCAATAGCTTGTCTGATATGTTCAGGGTTTTCTTTTAGATAATTATTTAATTCGTTGTATTCATATTTTTCTTCGATAATATCTGCAGCGTACTGATGTGTTGGGTATCTTTCTAAGAAGTCAACAAGGTCTGTTTTAAGAGTAATTTCAAGCGTATAACCTAAATTGTTTTCGATATATTCTTTGAATTTATCATCATCATTAAGCACCGCTTCTTGTTCTTCTTCATTCATATCATCTAATCTGTTATCGCCATAGAAAATGTGAGCGTTTGTTTCAAAACTTTCACTAGAACTGAATTGAAGGTCGTAATCAAGTTTATTAACTTCTTCTTCCATTACTAAAGGGAAGCCTTCAGTAAGTGCATAATCAAAAACTTCAAGGTTGATATCTTGTTGAACATCTTTAGATAATTGATTGAAATTATCTTTGAAATAATTACCATTATCAAAGATGTTCTCTAGTTTACTTGCTATTTGTTCAATTAACTTATCTTTTTCCATTATTCCACCTCATTTGAATGTTTTAGCATCTCTTACAACTACATAGATAGTTTACCACAAGGAATTTATATATTATCCGACCATCTGAAAAGTCGTTATATAGTTTATTAGATAGCAATAATTCTATTCATAAGTTGCTTATTCAGTTTATAATTATAGTTTATTATATTAGTGATGATTTGTAAATGTAATTATATATTAAAAAGCGAGCATTATATATTTGCTCGCTTTAAATAGATTTATTCATCAAGGTCTTCGGGGTCTGTTGTTATTGTTATATCGATTAATCGACTATCTTGTTGAATTTCTTCTGCCATATCTATTAGCATTAATTCGTCTAACCATTTCGAAACAGTTGTCGTCTCGCTTGAGCCATATACTCCATTCATACAGTTTGATATAACGTTTTCTAATACTTCTCTACTAATATTATCAATGCGATAGTCTATGTCATCTAAAGTTGTATGTTCAGGATATTCACCCGAACTAATAAGGTCATCAAGTTGCTCTTGTATATGTTCACGAATGTATTCAGGATTTTGGTTTAATTCATTAATCAATTCACTTTCGTTGTATCGTTCTATCACTTGATTTTCAACATAATCAATATCGGGATAACGGTTTAAATATTCATAGATATCTGTATTGATGACAATTGCAGCTGATACAGGTAAATTTTCAATCATATAATTACCGATACGTGCATCATCTTGAATATATGCTTGTTGTTCTTCGTTATCTAACATGTCTAATTCGTATCTTTCGATATAATCATCTGCAAAATCGTCAAAATCTACATCGTTTTCATATTTAACATCGTAATCAAGACGGTCTATTTCTTCTGGGTCATCTAATGAAAAGCCATCAGCCAATGCAGCGTTATAAACTTCTTCTTTATACAAATCTGTATTCTCTATTTGTTCTTTATAGTAATTACCGTCATCAAACATACTTTCCATTTTCGTTGAAATTTTTTCTAACAGTTCATTTCTATTCATTTCTACACCTCTTTTACTGATTAATTAAGTTTCCTTGTTCATCTCTTGTAAATTGACCTTTGTCATTAATACCGTTGAGATTTAAGATTTTGTTAAATTCTTTTACATCATTAACGTAATACTTTTTAAGATATGTTACATATTCTTCTAATGTAGTGGCTTTAGAGTCGCGCATTGTGATATACATTAAACCACTTGATAGTTGTTCACGTTGTGTTTCAGTATATCCTTCTTTACCTAACACATCATCTGAAATATTGTACATATCATCTCGTTTTTCAATACGATTATCTAAATCATAGATATCTCTAAGTACGTGCATTACTGTACTATTTGTTGATTTACCATATAGCATATCTCGTTTTGAGCCTTGAACTAAAACATCTAAGTTACCATTCATATTAAATCTATAAGGGAAACGATTAGCTTGGAATAAGGCATACCCTTCTTTATAACTTACTTGTGGAACTTCGTTATACGATGTATGTGTGCGATAACCATATCTTGTCATACCTTCTCTACCAATAGATTGGAACATAGTCCAATGACCATATTCGTGTGCAACATATACTCTTATACGGTTCGCAAAAGTATTGAAGTCACTAGCATTTTCTAAAAATGGTAGATTAAATTTGATGTATTGTTCTCCATTTTTAATATCCCCTCTATTGATAGCTGAAGTTGTAAACATACCACCGACTTTATCGCTCTCATTGTATTTGATTTTAATTGGTTTTTCGTCAAACGGACGTACATATTTTCCTGTTTTTCTTTGCAATTCTTTAGATGTAAAAGTCGTTGCATCTTTGTAATCATCAATTACTTCGTTAAGAACATTCCACGCATATAAGTATGAGTAATTAGCATTATTGTTGTTACGATTACCAAAAATACGCTTTTCAATTGTATCAATTGTATTATTTCCATCGATTTTTTTACTTGAAATCATTTTGATAATACGATTGTTCTCGTCTGTAATACCGTTCCCCTTACTATCTTTTAATTCATGGACGAAATACAGTCTGTTAACATCACTTGGAACATTAACTTTTACATTATTGATTTCACCTTTTTTATTCGTAATCACATTATCAACTGTTACTTTTTTTCCATCACTTTTACGATAATAATAAATTTCTGTTTTACTATTAGGAATATTAAGTAATCTAGCACGGTCAGGTGTTGTAACTTTTACTTGATAGTTCTTAATCGTAATATTGTTGTCTTGTGCCATCGCTTTGTGACCCACTGCAAATACCGATAATAGTAAAACAAATAACAATACCAATTTAATTTTTCTGTACATTTTTAACAACCCTTTCTATTTTGCTCTTTGTAATAATTACTACCATCAAATCTTGACGAAATTTGTTCTAACAATTCACCCCCTTTATATTCACTTCTCCTTTTTTAATTAATCAAATTACCCTGTTCATCTCTTGTAAATTGACCTTTATCATTAATACCATTGATATTTAAAATTTTATTAAATTCTCTTACATCATTGACGTAATACTTTTTAAGATATGTTACATATTCTTCTAATGTCGTTGCTTTAGAGTCACGCATTGTAATATATATCAAACCATTTGATAGTTGTTCACGTTGTGTTTTAGTATAACCATTCTTTCCTAACACATCATCTGAAATATTGTATAAATCATCTCGTTTTTCAACACGATTATCTAAATCGTAAATATCTTTAAATACGTTCATTACTGTTTTATTTGTTGATTTTCCGTATAATTTTTCTCGTTCTGCACCTTGAACTAATACATCTAAACTACCCTTCATGTTAAATCGATAAGGGAAGCGGTTCGCATGTAATAACGCATAACCTTCTTTATAGCTTACTTGTGGCACTTTATTATAAGATGAATGTGTGCGATATCCATATCCTGTCATACCCTCTCTACCAATAGATTGGAACATCGTCCAATGTGCATATTCATGAGCAACATAAATTCTCATAAGTTCTTCAAATCGATTGTACTCACTCGCTTTATTAAGGAAAGGTAAGTTGATTTTTAAGTAACGTTCTCCTTTTGAAATGTCTCCGATGTCTCTATTTGCTTTAGTAAATAAGCCTTTCAATTTTTCACTTTCATTGTATTGTATTTTAATTGGTTTTTCGTCAAACGGTCTAAGTGTTTCTCCTTTTTTACGTTTCATTTCTTGAACTGTAAAATTAGTTGCATCTTTATAATCTTCAATCACTTTATTCAGTACATTCCATGCATCTATGTATGAGTAATTAGCATTATTGTTGTCACGATTACCAAAAATACGTTTTTCAATTGAGTTTATAGTATTATCATCATTTATATCTTTGCTTGATACTACTTTGACAATACGACCATCACTATCAGTTACGCCATTTCCTTTTTCGTCCTCAAGTTTATGAACAAAATACAATCTATCAACATTACTTGGAACATTTACTTTTACATTATTAATTGCACCTTTATCATTCGTAATTACATTTGCAAGCGATACCTTTTGTCCGTTACTTTTACTATAATAGTAAATTTCTGTTTTACTGTTAGGAATATTAAGCAACATAGCACGGTCAGGTGTTGAAACTTTGACTTGATAATGTTCAATCGTTACAGTATTGTCTTGTGCCATAACTTTTTGACCCAAAACAAAAAGTGATAAAAATAGAATAAATACAAACGCTAAATTGATTTTCTTGTTCATTATTATCTAACCTTTCTATTTTTATTATAGTGTTTTGATGAACTACGCTGTTGCTAAAACAACGAATTTTTAAAGACATTTATATTAAACAGTGCGAGTAGTAAAGACATAACTCGCATTGTTTAATGATTTCTTATTTAAAGTCTTCGATGTCAGAAGTTACTTCAATTCCATACTCATAGTTATCTTCATTATTAATAATGTCTGAATAGAATTGAATATCTAAGTAATCACGAACTGTATTGTAGTTTTGTGTTACATCATCAATATGATGAGATGCTAGATTTTCGAATGTTGTCTCTAATCGTGCATCTTTAACAACATAGTTCACATCACTAGGTTTAACTGTGTTAGGGAAGCCTTCTTCATTAAGCACAGCTTGAATTTTTTCTTCTGTACGTTCGTTGTAATTTTGTTCAATAGCTTCTTGTAATGCAACCTTATCGAACCAACTATCCATGCGGTCTGCTAAGTATAATTCAGTAGGGTTATGTTCTATCCATTCTTCGATATCTTCTTTAATGATTACCGTTATGTTTGTATCTTCAATATGTGCGATGATTGTATCTCTAAACGCTTTATCATCATTATTCCATTTATCGAATTCTTCTTTTGTTTCAATACTATGGTCACTAATGAATGTTTCAGCCCAGTCTTCCGAACTTTTACCTTCTGCTACTGTCATTTCGTGTTCTACATTAGTGTAGTTTGCATCATTAGGTGGAAAGCCTTCTTCTACCAACGCTTCGTGTACCATATCTTCATATGTTGCTTCATCATCTTGATATAGTACATTACCTAATTCTCTTTGTTCACTTGAAAAAATATCACTAAATTTTGTACTTATTTTTTCGATTTGTTCATTTGTTAAAGCCATAATTATTACCTCTTTCTATAAAAAAATTCCTATATGCTTATCTTAACTAAAAGTCACATATAGGAAAACGACCATTATTCTATTTCTTCTAAACTTTCTTCCATAATTTCTTGTGCTAACTGTTTCATGAATTTTTCGGTAAATTCTTGTTTACGTTGTAATGCTTCTAATACTTTAATATCGTGATGATTACTAGCAACCATAAACACTTGATTTACCACTATGTTTTTATCCATACCATAACGAATATTACGTCCTAAGGCTTGTTGTGTATCTCCCCAAGAGTATTGTAAACCAAAGAATATTGACATGTTTGAGTTTTTAAACTCTATTGCTTCTCCCCCTGATTTATATTGAATAAGAATGGCTTGGTTTGTATCTTCTAAATCAATGGTTGTAATTGAGTCTGAATTATTATGACCATTAATTCTTTTATATGGCATATTAATTGCATCGAGTGCATATTCTATATTATTAAGTTCAGCATTGGTGTAATAGAATATCAATGGTTGTTTAGGTTTATAATGCTTAATAATACGGATAAGTTCTCTTGCATGTGCTTTATCTTCCCCAATTGCACGTCTTAAATCGTTCAAATACATCATATATGAGTCATATCTACGTTCATGATAGTCCATATGATGTTTTTTCATTTTCGACTTTGTTTTTGGCGATAACTCATACAAGTATTGAATTGGGTTTCCTTCTGGTATATCAAAGTCCACCTCTATGATTGGTGCGTATATCGTATTTCTAATATTTTCCTTAAAACGCTCTAAATCTTTAAATCGATAAGGGTCGATTTCGCCATCTTCAGTATATATATCAGGTCTATAAAACTTATCTCTAAAATTAAAAGGAACGTGTTCCTTATAAAATTTATCCTTACTTGAATAATATCCATTTAACACTAAATATCCTATTCCATCTTGTACTTCGCCATTTGTAAGTGCTGTTCCAGATAAACCGATACCCGTGCTGTTTTTCATTAATTTTTGTAGTGCTTTGCTTTGCTTAGAAGCTGCGTTTTTAAAATGATGTGCTTCATCTACCAAGAAAATAGTAGGTGTTTTTAAAGTTTCTTTATACCATTTGCTTAAAAACTTCATGTTTTCTTGTCTGTATTTCGACATCTTTTTTATATCACGTTTAAGTAATTTATCATTCTTATTTGCATTAGTTAAACCTCTTGGTGTCGCTTTTTCGACTAAATTTAATTTGTATTTAGCAATTTGGTTATATTCTTTAATTGTTTCGTCCCACATTAAATCTTCCAACTTTTTAGGTGGTGCAATTACAAAAACATTTATATCCTGCTCTAATTTAGCTGCAAATATACCTGCAAGTGCAATTGCCATAGCGGTCTTTCCTTTCCCTGTACCTAAATATAATACTTGAAATTTGTGTTTTTCTCTTATATATCGACGATACAAATCGATTGCTACACCACGAGTTGTTTCTTTAGAAAAGTCGATGTTTAAAGCCATATACTTCCCGTCCCCCTTTAACTTCGGTCTATAATAGTATATTTATCGATTTCTGATTGTATATACTTTGCATTATCAACTAATTCTTTATCTACTTGATAATTATGATTTATCATCGTATTCATTACGCTATTAACGTACAATTTAGTTTTTCTTGATTTATCCATTTTAAGTAACATTTTAACTTTTTCATTATGTGAAAAATACAATTCATAAAATGTTTTTTTGTTAGGAACGATATCATTAAGTATAAAACTCTTAATAATTTCTTTAGTTTTAGGTCTTACATTCATTTCTGAAAAAGTTAAACCAAACTCTAAGTTTTTTATTAAATTCTTCATATGCGAAAATTGTGTGTTTTCTTTTGTTTGCGACTTTTTTAGACTACCTATATAACAAATAGTAGGTATATCATTTGATTTCATCGTATTTATCCAATCTACATAATCGCTATTTTTCTCGAAAGTTTTAGCTTTTTTGCTGAATTCCGATATCGTGTTTTTATATATCACATTCACTCGATAACTTGTTTTTTTATCATTGAATTGTTGTTCAATTGTATTTATCCATTTTTTATAATTATCTGTATAGTTTGGATAATATAAAATAATTAAATCAATATCACTTTTGATGTAATTAGCATAATTACTCAATAATTGTATGATTTCTTTTTTACTACTGGGACTATCTATCAAGAAATAATGGTGTTTATTATTACTAAGATATTCAACCAATTCTTTATTCGAAGTAGATATCATCATATCGACCACTTTCAATTAAAATATGCTTATTAATATAGTGTTCTAAAGTTTCGTATTGCTTAATTACATCTCTATCAACATGATAATCAGCAAATATTCCTTTTTCATAATCATCTTTAATAATATTTGCTTGGTGGAATTCTAACCTAATTTCATAAAACTTCATCATTTCATAATTATTAAAGTGATAATGGTTCATATAATCAACTTTCAAACTACCTTCATTCAACGACATCGATTTAATAACAGTATAAGTGTGATATTTTGAAAGTTTGTTGATAGATGCAATAGTCATAGTGATATGACGACTTAATTGAATTAGATATAAAAACTTTCTATCTTCCAATTTGCAAAGTTCATCTAACTCGTCAACGATTAGAATTGTTTTGTCATTTTCTTTGTCTATGCCAATATTAGACAACCACTTCTCGATGTTACTATCAACACTTTCATTCTTGGTTTGTTTTATTTTATTTTCTAGCCTATCAAGTGTTATATACGAAACAACATCGAAATCGTTTTTGTTAGCTTGTTTTAAGTGATTTCTCCAATTTTTCATATTTTCTTTTTTTGATACAATAATTAATTTTATAGGTTCTTTTACATTTGTATAATGTAAAAAATCAACAATTAAATCATTTGCTTTTTCACTATCTATCAAACAATGTTTTAATTTTGTTTTTTCTATGTATCTGTATAATTCTTTTTCTTTTTCAAATATCAAAAAAATCTCCCTTTCTTTTTAAAAAGCCTTTAAAATCAACGATAAAAGACCTTTTTCCAATGTATAAAATGTATCACTTTTTACTTTATTTATCAAATAAAAATTAAAAAATAAAGCAACCTAACACAATGTAGATTGCTTTACAAATTAGTCATACTATTTTGGGTTTATTCATTTCAATACAAACATCTATATCTTTATTTATATTAGAATAGATTTCTTTTTCGAATGTAAAACTATCTATTACATTATCTCCATTTAGGTTTGAAAGTCGTAAAATTATTGTCTTTCTTCTAATATCTAAATATCCTTCTAACATTTCAGCATTATAATCAACACTCAATAGTTTATTTCGTAAATCAGCGTAAGTTAAACTATCACTACTTACAAAATCATGAAATGTTCGTATTTGCACTAAACTATCTATATCATATAAGATTAGGTTTCTTTGTTTTCGATAGGTTTCGAGTAAATCTTCTATTTCTTCTAGTAATTTTAAAGTCTTTAGTTTATATTTTTTCATTTAGTTACCTAACTAGATAGATACCATGACCAATATTTAGCAAAACGATTAATACGTGTTTGAAAATCTTTGCGGTCTGCTATCCATGAAGTTTCCTTTCTTTCTTTATTTTTAGGTGGAATGACTTTAGTTACTAATTTAAAGTTTGTAGGGTGCGACAAACCATATTCTTCATAGTAATCTTCTTCAGTAAGATAATCATTTTTTTCTCGTGCTTCTTTAGTAGCATGTTTGTATGTCTTTATTCTTGCATTAAACTTCAAAACATCGCCCGGGAATAAGCTATCAAGTCTTGCAATGCCTTTTGTGTAATTTACCCAAAGATGTTCGCATACGATATCTCCACGATAGTTCTTAATATCTACTAATAAGATAGTTGCACCTGATTTTGAACCGTGCTTTTTCCCAATTCTTTCAAATTTACCTGTGAAAACACGGCGATTTCCTTCGTTTTTCGCAAGTTGAGTTCTACTCGCTTTTTGCATTTTCGTCAATTCCTTTCCAATTTTTCACTTTGTCTTCGATAACATCATATAGTATATACGTTTCAGGTATAATATCATCAGTTATTTCTCGTTCATATTCTCTAATTGCACTCATGACACCAATTCTTTCAGATGCTTCAAATCTACTAACGAACACTTCATTATCGAGAAAATCACTTATATCCATATTTAGTTTATCATCAAAGAAATAGTAGTGTTTAAACTCATCTTCTAATTCTTTAAGATAATTGATTTGCCTTACAGTTGCTACTTCTTTCATTTTTAGTTTCATAAGTAATTGTCTTATCAATTCACTTGATTGGTAATCATTTAATTTTTTGATTGAAGCAACATTGAATACATTTTCGTTTGGATATAGTTCTTTAATTTGTAATAGTAATTCATTGATTGTATTTCGTTGTTTTGACGTTTGCTTTTCAACATCAAAATAATCACTAATATCTTTGTTTAATACTTCATCGATGTGTTTAGGGTCTTTTGAGTTGAATTTATCAAATGATAATTCATTATTCATTTCTAATATGCTTATGGTTTGGTTTAGTGTATGCTCTATTATATCTTTTTCATTTAGATAATCGACATAATCTTGGAATGTTAAGCCTGTATTTCTAGCATAACTAGGTAATGTTTCATGACCTATAATATTATCACAAATAGGACAATGTAAATCGCCATCGCTATCCTTAATACACTCATCTTCCGTTCCGTTAAATGTATGACACTCATCACAATAAAATTCACTTTCCATCGCTATCTCTTTAGCTTTTCCCACTATAATACACGCCTTTCTATCCTTTTTTTATTTTATCGGCTCTAAGTCCGAATTCACTTGTATTTTCCCAAATTTCATCAAGTAATTCCCTATTTTCATAAGCATTACCAACCACTTCGACTGAATTTAAGTTAAATTGGAGTACAGCACCACCACTTTCTTTTTCGATACGCCATTCTCCAGTTTTTGATTGAAGAACTTCAAATAAGCCTTGATAAAACGTATTATCATGTTCCATCATACGAACGATATCATGTTCAAAAATAGGCTTATTATTCTTATCTTTTAAATTCGTTCCTTGCATTACATTCTCTTTTTTAACTTTGAACTGTATCAAATAGTCATGCACTACAACATCTCCATGTGGCGAGCAATCAAAAATAAATGCAAATTGATTGCTATCACACATGAACGATTTGTCTCCATGTTCAACAAACGCTCTAAATTGTGTAATCATCACTCTACATCTCCTTTTAATTCAAAAATACGTGCTTGTTGTCCGTTTTCATTTTTGTATCGTTGTGTTGGTGTTGAAAATTTTTCAAACAAACGACGATGACCTGTTCTTGAAAATAATGATTTCTTGAAGTTTTGAGTCAAACGCCATGCTTGAGTTAACGTATAGCCTTTTGTATATACATTAAATATTAAACCTTTTGTATATAAAGTATCATTTAATTGTTTAACAGCATCATATATCATCGTTCCGTGACCTTGATAATCTTTATATAATAAAGTTAAACCGAATTCTTCAACATATTCATCAGTAATATAAATACTTCTATCTTCATTTTCCTTTTTTATTTTAACCACTTTATCTCTTTGGTCATAAGTTACTTCAAACCATTCGTGATTAGGAACATCTGTTTTTTCAATAAAAACGTAATTAGATAAAGTAATAATATGACCTCTAGGGTCTCGATTAGGACTATCGTATATATGTCCGTTGATAAATTTATATTGCTCTACATTAAGCCCTGTTTTTTCATTCAAAATTTCAATTGCACTTTCTTTGAGTGTCTTATTGATTTTAATAAATGAACCGACCAATGATAGTTGAAGTTTATCGTTTTTTTCTAAAAGTAAATATAGTTTGTCATCTTCTTGTGCAAAAATAATTGTATCTACTGCAACGCTAGGTAATGCAATGTTTAACTTATCACGTTCTTTATAATAGCGTGCTTGTTGGTCTGTCACATCAATGTTTTTATATTTCATTATTTCCCCTCTCCTTTTTTAACTATTAAGTTCTTTTTAAGATATGGTTTAATTGAGCCTAAAATAATAGCTGATATTCTTTTTCTTTGATTAACGGTTGGTTCTTTGCGTTGATTAAACATACTTAATAAAAACTCGTAATTGCCATAAGCTGAGAAATTAGGGTTGTTACTATTTAAAGCACCAATATCATAAAGATGTTGTAATAAATTTCTTGAGAAGTATTCACTATTCATTTTTATAAATTTATTATCTTCAACTGCTCTCAATAACTTGTGTAACTGTTCATGGATAGTAATTGTTTTATTTAAGTCACTACGTTCAAAAGTTTTTATACATTTACTTCCAATTGGAAAGACGAGGTTATTGTTTTCTGAATTTACGATAGTAAATAAGTATCGTAAGTTTTCTTTTCCACATATACAAGTACCTTTTATATCTTGGTTTTCTTCGCAACCTTCTATATCCCACTCATTAACCGCTTCATGCCAATTGTCAGATACAGAATTATTTACGATTACTTCTTTAAGTTTTTCAATGTTACTAGACATAAATCACACTTCTTTCTTTTACTGTCGTACTTTACGACACTTTATAAATGTAGTATATCTTTTTACTAATGCAACGTCAATCAAAAATGCACATATATGAGATATGTGCATTGTCCTAAGGTATTTAATTTTAATCAAGGTCATCGATTGTAATCTGCTTTACTAAATCTTTATCTTTGTTGTCAATTTCAGGAATAAACATTCTTTGATGCCAACCATTCAACATATGATACGCCCACATATAGTATGCATCAATATCAATGTTTTGAAGGTGGCGTTTGACATTATTAAGTGCTTTTTTACTATTAAGCACTTCAACATTTTGTGATGTAAGTTCCGAAATCTTTTGTTGTTGTCCTTTGACTAACTGCGTAATGCGACGACCATTGCGACTCATAATAATACGATTAGTGTCTGTTAGTTTTACCTGTCTTGTATCAAACAAAATGCTACTTCGTTGACTATCAACAATTGTGCCATTAATAAATGCATCATTAATCGCATATCCATCACTATCTTCTAAATAAAAAGTACGTTCAATATGTCCTTTTAACGTAATCGTCCAATCAATTGGTTTGAAATGATTTAATTGGCATTTTAATAATTCTTTAAGATAGTTCTTATCAATCGGTTCTATAAGCCACATCGGTTTAGTTTCAATATAGTTTAGAACAGCTTTACCACATACTCTTGGATAATCGATTTTAGTAGATAGATTGATACGTGAGCCTAATGCTCGATTTAAACGACCACTAATTTCATAATCGTATTTACCTGTTACTTGATTTAGTTTCTTAGTAATACGTTCATTAGCATTTTTACTAATAATACGTTCTAATTTAATTGGTTCAACATCTAGTCCATAAGTATTATAAAAATGATAGAGAACTGTCTTTGCTTTTTCCATACTTATATTAGCGATACATAAACCATCTGTATTTGTAAACACAACAAGTCCACCTGCATTAGAGAAACGTTGACCTAATACATAAATCAATAAGTTCCCTATCATTCGCATTGAAAGTGTTGCGTTATCAAGGGGTAAATCGCTTTTGGGTTTATGTTGGTTACTTGCACCTGTGGCACTTGTTAGCACTCGTTTTAACACTTTTTGTTGTCGGTCAATCGCATCATAAGTTTTAGCATCTTTTTCCTTTAATTCGCTTGTTAGTTTGTTCTTTAAATCACGGCGTTTTTGCCATATAGATTTAAAATTATCATTCTTACCATCATGATAAGTTCCAAGCATAATATTAAGTGTTGCATAATAAGAGTGGAAATCAACGTAAATAGTGTCTTTCATATCAACGGTAGATACATTGTTCTTTACGCTCATCGTTTCAAAATCACGTAAGAATTTTTCGTCATTTATGTTATCTAATCTACGTCCATGTATATGATTTACAATACCACCATGACCACCACCATGAGTAAGCGTGATATAACTGCTTGTCGCAAAGCCACGATGGTCGAAATAAGGTGTGTTGATTGTCGTTTTACCCGTTAAACTTGACTCGATATATCTTTGGTATTCTTCTCGTTGTCTTGTATCTTTATTTTCAAAATGACGATAATATTCAATGATACGTGGGTTGATATTTTGTTCGTATTTTTCAATATAGTCGAGCAAATTCATGTTCAGTCCATTATTAAACGGATAATCAAGCGTAATACACGGTTTATCTTGTAATATAACATTATCTTTACCACGAATGATTTTCCCTACATATTTTGTGATTGTAGCATCTCTAGGTAATACGCCTTGCTTGAGATTATTTAAAAACGGGAAATGTCTGCGTAATTCATCTCTTAGTATCAATTCATCACGATATTCTTGTTTTTGCGATAATTGAGCCACACTAATAATATTTTTAATTTGAAAGACTAATTGCTGTGATAAACCTTGATTAGTTAGTTCACCTGTTGTTTTTGCTAGACGTTCATTAATACTTTCTTTACTTGGCAACCCTTTATCATTCATTAAGTCATCATCGATAACGTCTAAACCTGTATATGATTGCATGATTTGAAGCGGAAATCTTACTTTTGTTTTTTCGATATCTTCTCCACTTTTTTCATTAAGTGCAGCTACATCTACATGACAATTAGAGCGTGTAAATGAGCGATAATACTTCAAAAGGGGTTTAACTAGGTGTGAGCATTTAGATGCTGATAGCGTGTCTATAAACGTCTGTGTGGACGAGTTAGATTGAAAACGTAACTGATATGACCAACGCATTAACGTTTTAGTTGATGGTAGAGTCTTATACATATCTAAATAAGCTAACATCATAGATAGCATCATTAAGTGATGAGGTCTTGAGTTCCAACCAAACCATTCATAACATTCTTTGAATTGTTGCTTAAATATATTAATGTTTTGTTCGTTAGACAAATCGATAATAGAACTAATATGATAACTACTATAAATTTGTCGTAATGTTTCAATCACATCTTCATAATCATAATTCGTATGCTTGTTTTCTGTATGATACATCATAATGCCGATAGAATTTCGGTTTATATCAACAGACACCATAATAAAGTGACATTGATATATTGCTATATCATAGAAAAAACGGCGTTTTTTTAACACTTTTCTTTTTACTGACATTGGTTATTCCCCCTTTCTACTATGTTCTTGGACGACCTCCGTTATATTCGGTAATATGGCTATCAATAAATGATTGGATAGCACTTAAATCATTCGTTCCAATAGAGTTCATATACGTTTTTTGTGACCACAAATAGCCACGCCATAATTCATCTTTTATATTAGGAAATTGTTTAAAAAATCTTCCAGCCGAATGACCTTTAAACATTTTAGCAATGGTACTTATCGATAACTTTGGTGGATAATTCACGACAATATAAATGTAATCTTCACTTATCCGTTTGATATCAACATCTAAATCATGTTTATTCGCAATATCTAAAAAGATTTCAGATATACTGTTTTGACGTTCTATCGAATTGAAAACACTTTGTCGATATCGTGTTACAAATACAAATTCACAACTTAAATCATATATAGAAGTTCTCGTTTGTTTTAGCATATGTGTACTAACTCCCTTTAATTTATAAGTATTTTATAATGTTTATATTATATCATATGTATAGTGTTTGTGCTTTAAAAAGACAATAAAAAAAGGGGTTTCCCCCTTTTTATAACTGATGATTTTTAAATACAACTTCTTGTAATATACGATAAGTGGTTTTAGCAAATCGACTTTTATCTGTATCATCTCCACTTAACATACCGATATATACAAGTTGAAAATCAAATATTTCTTCTTTAAATTCTTCTAATGTAGGTTCATCTTTTTGTTCAATTCCAAATTTTATTTTATCCAATCTTACACCCAACTCATTCAAATTAGATGTTTTAGACAATTTAGAATAGTATGGTTCATAGAAATCATACGCTTTGAAAAATTCTTCTAAATTGGTAAAGTAATCATTTTCTCCAGTCAAATAATTCAACATAACAATGTTATATAGTTTTTCCAATTTATCTCTTTGTTCATACGTTGGCTCGCTCATAAATTTAGCAAACGAAATCTCGTTAGAACAAATATCAAACAACGATTGTTGTATCAATTGTTCGACCATTTCTTTTCGTTGTTCTAAGATATTTCTAATTGTTGGAATATATTCTATGAACGCTAAGTTCTTTTCATTTGAATAATCTCTGCTTTTCGGTATTTTCCCAATCAAATCATCATACCAAGTGGCAACATCATGTTCATTATATTTCTCTTGATAATCATTAGCCATATAATATGTCCCCTTTAATAGAAACGAAGGTCTTGGTATACGATTTTCGGAATTACTCTAAATATTTCTTTAGCAAATTCACTTCTATCCTGTGCATTTCCTGCTACTAAACCGATATACCAATTTTTCATTTTTTCATTTTCATCAAATGCTGTATGTGATTTGTTATTATAAATTTCACTCTCAATCACATCTTCATATGCCTTACTTTTACGTTCGTCATCATTAAAATTATTTAATTGTTCGTATATCAATTTATATTTACGATTAAAAGTATCTAAAAATCTTGCTAAATCAATATTAACAAGTGAATTTTCATTATTAAAAAATGAATTTTCATTACTGATTGTCAATAAATTTAGATTATATGCTTTATATAATGCATCAATTTCACTTCGGTTTATACTCTGTTCATCAAACAAATCGGCAAAGTCCATTACAGTTTTACATTTTTCCAATAAAGAATGTTCATCTAAAAGTTCTACGATTTCACGTCTTCTTTTTAGAATTTCTAACAATATTGTATATGTTAGTACATAGTCTTTTTGTATGAATATTTTATTATTTTTCGGTTTTCGTTTTTGCTTTTCATTCTCCAATCTTCTCTCAAAAAGGTCAATAATATTATCGTATCGTCTAATGACATTTGAATTTTCACTCGGAGTATAAATATTTTGCATATACATCTTCCTCTCCTAATCATATGATTAACTAAAAAACACTTATACAAAAGGTTTTTAGTTCTATTTTATAATAGCATATGTATAGTAATATTGCACGTAAAAAGCAAAAAAGAGAGATATTCATCTCTCTTTCCTTGAAATAGTTCGTATTTTAAATATAAATCACATCATGTAATAAGTGGAAAACTTTTTTAGCAAACGTCCCTCTATCATTCGTGTTCCCACTCATCATACCAATATATAAGTCTTTCCACTCATTAGTTTCATCAATTTTTTCTGTGCTATGTGCCATACTTTCATCAAGTGCAAATTTAAGTTTATTATATAAAGCATCTTGACTACCTTCATCTTTAAACAAACTTCTTTTATATGCTACGAAAAATCTTTCTAAACTAACCAAACCACTAAATTGATTGAATTCGCTACAAACCCAATTAAGCCTAGCGATTTCGTATAATTTGTTTATTTTCTTAGTTGGAAATAGTTCTTCTTCTCCAAAGATTTCAACAAATTTAAGTTCGTTTTCGCATTGTTCATACAACATATCATCAACAAGTAATTGAGCCATTAATCGACGTTGTTCAAGCGTATTGATAGCAGCATAAATTAAATGCCCTTCATAAGATGACATTGCATCTATCATCTCATCATTTGATGCCGATAGCCCTTTTTGATTTGCTATGGTATGTAATTGCGTAATGATGTTATCGTAACGTGTAATAATTTCGATTTCTTCTTTTGAATAATTTTTTTGTTCAGATGTAAATGAATTCATTTTAATTCCTTCTTTCTTTTAATATGAGTATGCGTAATAGATGCCAATAACACAACATTCTATAAACATGACAGTAAACGATAAAGGTATAAGCATTGAAAATGCCATAACATCTTGATTACTTTTCAATTCTTTTCTAACACCAATGTAAGCAACTAATGTGATAAGTCCAGAAAAGAGCATTGATAGATATGCAAAATACATTAATAGTTGTATGCCTATTTGATAACTCATAAGAGACCCCCTATATTCGTATCGCTTGGTTGATATCTTTAATAACATCTTGATATATCGTTCTTGCATGGCTATAACAACTATGTTCAACAGCGTGTTTGATAGTATTTGCTGATGACACTAAAGATAAAGTATTTGCCGTTCTTGTCATTGCTGTATAAATCAATTCAGATGTATTCAATCTTGCTGCTGTACCTAATACCATAATGACATCTCTAATTGTTGAACCTTGAGATTTATTTATAGTTGTAGCATAAGCTAGTTGCATATATCGAGTAATACCTTCTTCGTGCGTGAATGTTAGTGTACCGATATCGTCATCATCAAATTGAATAGTTATTGATGCTAAATCTCCGATTGTTCGATTTTCTGATAGGTCATCATCAAACATCATCATATCATCGAACATTTCAATATCTGTAATTGTACCTTTCGCACCATTAAAGATTGATTTGATTTCTCCATTATTTTCTTTAACTAGGCTTTTAACGATAATCACTCGGTCATTCACATAGAAATACTCGTCAGTTAAGTCATTATATAGATAGTTGTTTTGTTGTAACCTTTGATGTTCGTAACGTAATGCTTGTACAGTTTCATTAACATTTTGAACAATATTAACTGTATTAGCGATGATTTGAACATTTTCTAATTGTTGATGACGGTCTTCATAGATAAGGTATGAGCGTGATGCCATATTAACCATATCTTCTATACCGATACGTGAGAAGAAGCGGAAGTTCTTTTTACGATAATGTTCATCAACAAGCGTATGTGGTAGTTTACCGCTTCTAACTTCATTCGCCATCTTAGGAATGATACTGTCTTCGCCTTGTCTAACAACTTGTGTAAGTTCGATTTGTTGACCGATACCACTTTCAGTAAAGTCATAAGCAAAACCTACATCAATGGACGGTAATTGACCTATATCGCCTACAAATAAAATATTCACATCTTTGTTATCTTCTAACATTTTAAGACAACGGTTCATTAAGTCTAAATTAACCATAGAGAACTCATCAATGATATAGAGTTTAATATCATCTGCTTTAGGTACAGGCAACCTATCTTCAGGCAAGAATTCATTACACGCTAACCAATTATCCATTGTTGAACATTGACGTGCATTAAAATCAACAGATTGTCTAAGATTAAAAGTAGCTTGACCTGTAAAAGCTGTACCGAATATCGCATCATCTTGATAGTTATAGTATTCATAAATGCGAATGATGGCTTTTACCGCCGTTGATTTTCCTGTTCCTGCTAGACCTGTTAAAGAGAAGACGCTATGTTGACAAGCAGCAAATATCGCTTGTTTTTGTTCGATTGTGAAGTCAAAATTATTTTCTTCTTCTACTTGACGAATAATCGTTTCTAAATGAGCCACATCTTTGTCTTGTTGAATAAGTGGCTTTGTACGTTGTGTTCTCATCATTAGTTGTTCGAATAGTTGATAGAACTTATCGTATATTTGACGACTTGCATAAGCATCTTCATCAACGCTAAATGCTGATGCTTTAATCGGTTTAACAAACGTTTCATCAGATAAAATATCTTGAAGTGCATGGTTTATCTTTTGACGTAATGTATGATTGTCATCATGTATATTACCGTCAATAATTAATGATTTGATTGGCTTTTCAATTTCTGTATAAGTGAGCCATAAGCGTTGTTGGTCGTTCGCCGCTTTTAAAAACATTTCGTATTCTAAGTACACTTTTAAATACGGGATATCTGATGGTGCATTATCAACAATCGAAAGGTATAAATGCGATAATTCTTTAAAAGTAATGCCTTTGATTGACATTAATTTTGAGAATTGGAAAACATGTTTATTAATTGCTGATGTTACGTCATCAATATAGTAATTGACATCTTGAACAACACTTTCGTTGATAGTTTCAATATGAAATTCTATCTGACTTTTTGCTTCATCTCTTTCATCATCATCTAAGGTAATATCATAATATATTTCCATCTGTTTACTAATTAATTGTAATAACTGGCTAATACCCGACTCTGTGTTGGTCATATGACTTGAAAGACGAGATGCAATCGTTTTGATATGACTTTGTACTGTTTTGACCTTTGGTTTATCTAACATCGGTTCATAATACGCTATCAATTCATTATAAATATATAATTTCAATTGTTTTTTTAGATGATTAAGTGTTTGATTTATTTTTTTATCAGTCAAATCATCAAATTGTATTAATTGAACGTCCATGCAAGTCAGTCCTTTCTCGTAAATTTATTTCTATATTTGTGTTTCAAGCCAAAACCAATCATTTCGTTTAAAACGACCATAACCTAATTCTTTGTAATTTCCCTTTTCTAATTTAGAAGGTAACTTAATGATTTTTTGTAGTTCTTCAATATCTAAACCAATTTTATTTATATCCGCTTCAGTAAAGCGTTCTTCTATTTCGATAATCTGATACCCTTTCGCTTCTATCTTGGCATCAATCGTTTCAATAAAGTTATCCATTGTCTTTCTTTGGATAATATTCTTTTGTTCACAATTTTCTATATATAAATCATAAAGCATACTATGACTTAAAGGTTTGTTGGTAAGTAGCGTATCATCGAGTACATCATTATAGAATGTTTCAATTTCATCGCCACCTGAGATAATCTCATTTCGCCATTCTAACGCAAATCTAGGCAACTTTTCACGTTTGAGATTAACTTGTATATTATATAAACGCTCTGTACCACGATATTCACGTATTTCATCAAAACATGCTTTAACTAACCATGTCAGTATACTTTCTTGCTCAAATAATTCTTCCTTATCCATTTGTTCACATACATACTCATCAATATCTTTAGTAGGTGTAAGTGCAACGGGTAATGTACGGCGTTCTACACCATTTTTAACGGTATCAAATATCGCCCACTTCGTTCCTTCCATGAATAGCGTTGGCGATGGAGAAAGTTTAGTAGAAGCGGCATGAAGTTTCTTCGCATCTAATGACGTATCTGAAAATTTATCGTAAAGTGTACCTGCTCTTGAGTTCATTTCAGTTCCGTTCATTTCACTTAAATGCACAAAATTGTTTTTAGGTGTTAAATTCCCACGAAAAGCAAATTCTTCATTGAGTGTGTTTGCTGTATATTGTGTATTAACTAAGCTACCCACATCGCCGTCATATAAATAACCATAACCATCGTTCGCACCAGTATATGTTTTGGCAATTAATGTGCCGATAGTCGATTTACCACTTCCACTATCTCCTTTTAATATGACGTTTACGCCTATATTTGTGTTTGGTAACATACATAGACCCATGACGTATAGTAGCCATTTTGTTTTTTGTTCATCATTATCATTTAGCTTTCTTAACCACACTCTAAAGTCCCAATCTTCTCCTTCTTCATGACCAATAGGTAGTTCATCTTCAAATATTGGTGGTTTAGGGTTCATATCGAACAAAATATTATGTACATGTTTTTCAGTAAAACCAACATCTGTAATCTTCACTTTTTTAGACTTCTTAATATAAAGTTCAGTCTCATCAGATAAGTCTTCTTCATAGGTCATAAAGACATCATCTTTCATATCATATATACCGTTTAAAAAGACTTGATACCGTGTTCCTTTATATGTAGCTGGTACAGTATTATTCGGCATTGGCGTACCAAGTTTACTCGCTATGGCATCTGCTAAAGCCTCTACATGCGAGTCTGCACCTAAGTGTTTATTGAGTGTCGATGTAAGAATATCGGCAACGGTTGAATAAGGAGTCCAAATACAACCATACGGGTTATAAATCATAAGCGTTTTAGTCGCATTAAGACTATGTGAGTCATTGTATTTCCTACGACCATAACGTATATCGAATTCTCTTATAATCATATCGCTTACAAATTCAATACGGTCGTCCATATTTTTTAATTTTTTATTGCCGTCATCTTCGTCCCCTACAAGTATTGGGTTGTTCCGAAGATTTCTCGAGAATTTATTGATTTTATTCGCCCACCGTTGTGCAGGCAAATGATTGATATCAAAGTTGTCTACCGACATCTCGACACGACCCCTTTCTGCTGCGTCCTTTTTTATATATAACAAACCAAATTTAGCATAGTATTTTTGCTAATTCAATCAATTTTTGCAATTTTTGTGCATAAATTATAAAACGACATTAAATACACAAAAATGCACTCATTAAGCAAAAACTTAACGAGTGCATTTATATTTAAAAAGATTGAGTTGTATGTTTGTCCTAATTAGTCTCTAAATGGTGCTGTCGCATATCTTTCTAATTCATGATACCAATTACTTGCTGGCACTTTTTGAGGACATGATTTTTGTTCGATTGGTATCATTGGTATCGAACGTAAAATTGGGTTCTTCTTACGCTCGAGAATGTCTTTTGTACTATATATTGGTAAATATTCTTGATAAATTGTTGACATGATAAATTCCTTCTTTCTATATGTATATCGTGTACTAAAATTAGTACACATTATTTTCGACCAAGTATGATTTTTACTTGGTCGAGTATGTCCACTTCTTTCGATTGCGAACTCTCCGTTTTCACTTGTTTTTCTTTATTTTTCATCATACCATCTCAACCTTTTGTTCTAATAATTCAGCTAAACTATATACATACTCTATAATAAAGTCAATAGTCGCTAAACGCATTGATATATAAGCATCACTTTCGGGACTTTTAATATATCCCCACGTTCTTTTAGATAAGGACATTTCATTTGCTATGTCCGCTTCTTTTAACGACTGTTCAACTGCTATAAATTGAACCAATTTCATTAATACTAATCGGTTAACTGTGACTGTTTTTATTCCGTTACATTGATTAGTTTTAAGACGTGATGCCATTTCACGTATCATATGGCTAAAAAGTCTTTCATATTCCATAACATAACCTACTTTCATATTAGATTAAGTCATAGATAATGTATCATGATAGAATATAAAGCGTCAACTAAAATTGCAAAATTCTTGCAAAAATATTTACGATTGACTTAAAACATGATAAAATCGTAGTACAACTTAAATAAAAGAAAGAAGTGAATATATGCATGACAAGACAAAAGAAACGCTATTATGTTAGTAGTTTTTCTGATGAAGCGGTTGATACACAACTAGAACTGTATAAGATACTTGTTCGTGCAAGAGATGAACGATTTTCAAATTTACCAACTGAAGTGTCATCAGATATTGATGCTAATGCATTGTTTAGTCATAATGAAATATTGCTATTCGAAGTAGCAATGTTATTAAGAAATCATACGATTATGGACGTGGCTGAACTTTATGATATACCTTACCGACCTTTATCACGAGCATCTAAAAAGTTCAATCGTGGTCAAATGACACGTCATACGAATAAAGTCGAAAAGACTAATGCCTATGTAATAAGCCAAATCATTAAATATATTGATGATACGACACTATTACTTGAAGACACCTTAATGAAAGGTCGTGATGTATAATGTATTTTTCACGTAATATGTTCGAACGCTATGTATCATATCAAGAGATGAACTCACAAGTCTTTTTCCATGAGATGTGTAAAAAAGCTATTAAACGTTATCAACGTGGCGTGAAATTACCATCAAACAAAACACCCGTTGTATATGGTTCATCGGTTAAAGACTTTGATAAAGAAAAAGATGGCGTAATGGCACGACTTGAAATGAATGAACGTGGTGTATTACGTGATTTTATTGCGATTGATTGGGACTTTAAAGAAGGCGATGAAGATAAGTTGAATACCTTAATTGAAAGTTACCAAGCATTTGCACAGGAATATGAAACATATATTTATATATACGCAACAAAATCATATCCGACTGCACCAAGAGTACGAACGGTTGTATTTACAGATAGAGAAATGGACGCAACAGAATATGCTAAAGCCGTTACTTTTATGACAGATAAAGCGAATGTTGACCATGAAGATGAGTTCAACTACTTCATCAATCATAATTTCAACTTACCTGTTATTAACAATAAAGCACAATATGAACGTTTAACGCTTTTCGCTAAGAAAGGTTATAAACCTTTAGATAATGATTTATGGAAAGATGTTGAGCCTAAGAAGAAAGTCAACGCATATAACAAGTTTGTTAAGAAAACACGAGTAATGCCTGACGAAACTATTCCCCACTCACGTCAAGAAGTGGATAAAGGTCTTGCTCATTTAAAAACAAATATGCAAAAAGGAACAAACAAAAAGTTAGATTTCAAAGTATGGCTTAATTTCTTCCAATTCTTACATGCCGTTGCTAGAGCCGAAACAATTGGTTCAATTACTCACGACCAAGCATTGTACATTCTTAAAATGGTTGCAGGGGGTAATCAGAAATGGAAATATCGTAACATTGAAGATTATCGCCGTGAATTCCCTAGAGTTAGAGATAATAAAGAGAAATTAGAGCGTGCAAGATTACTATCGTATTATTTCGGTCAAGATTGGTAATAGAACAAAAAAGTAAGGACTTAGGTTTTTCTACCTAAGTCCTTTTTAGTGGGTTCGTTTATATAGGTTGTAATTTTAACGGTAAATTTTATTAAAAAATAGAAAGGTTGTTGCGTTTTTGAAACAGTTGCGTTCATTTTACACTATTTGTAACTTTTAATATTCGTTATGCCCTCTGTTTAGGACACTTGTATTATCTCATTTTTTTCTTTTGCACACAAGAATAAATGAAAATCTCTAAAAATTAATCTTCTTCAACTTTTTGTGCAATCACAACTAACTTTTTGCTATCATCGCTCATATCTTTATTAGTTACTAATACCAAGCGTCTTAAACCATTTTTATTAATGTAACTTGTATCATTCTTATCTGTTGTTATTTTTTTATTTACATAATAGTCAGCTTGTATATGTTCTCCATTGACATAAGTATTGATTGTTATTCTTTCCCCGTGTTTGATATTAGGTAACGATGAAAAAAATAAACTGTTATATCCTATATTTAGTCCATTCAATACATAATCGCCACGCCCTATGGTTTCTCCATATTCCGTTGTTGTTACACCTACATTCAAATGGTCATCAGTCGTTCCTTCAATAATTGGAACACGAGTATTAATAGTTGGGAGTTCTATTGTCCCTGTACCATAGTTATCTATAACATCTTCATACATTTTAGTCGTTTGACCGTCAGATAGTGAGAAATTTAACACATCTTTCATAGTTGTCATTGGTATATGTGGTGTATCATAGGCAGTATAAGCATCTTCAATAAACGTTTCTTTAGGAATATAATCTAAGACTTTTTCAACGTTTTCTTTTTGCTTTTTTGTGCCTGATTTCAAAACACTTTCTCGTGTTGATTTCATTTTTTCTATCGCATCAGTATGACCATCTTCGATACGTTCAACTGACATTACAACTTGCGACTTTAGTTTATCGCTTTGTAGTCCACGTACAACTTCTCCAGTAACAATAAAGCCACCTAGTATGACGAAAACGAATGAAATTACAATGCTCACGATAAGTGTAATACGGTCTAAATTCACGTTATCACTTACTTTCTAAATGTTGTATCTTTTCAATATTATTTAACTACAAACATTGTAGCATATGCTCTTTTTATTGTATAGACAGATGACACTTTTTGTACCACTTATTATTTGCTCATATAAGCCGTTTTTAGAGCATCTATTCAAAAGACTATCAAATTATCGCACATAACAATACATGCGTTCAAATAAGCCGTCAGACATCTCAAATTACGTTTTAACATTACACAACATGAAGCGGTCATATATCTGTTTTTGACAAATGACTTAAAACATGATATATTATGTGAAAAATAGAAGAAAGAGGGAACGCTATGGAGAAAGGCGAATTTATCGAGAAAGTACAACGTTCTTTGATGGAACATGCCAATTCATTAGATGTAGACCAATCAATACTGTTTACTCACAACGATGAATTCCATTTGTTAGCTACAAAAAGTTATTTAGGCTTTATGTTTCTTAAACCATTGGAGAATTATGAACGTGAATTTATACCTGATGAATATAGTAGTGCTTTAGATGATGCTAAAGATGATGTTGAAAAATATGAACTTTATAAACATGTTTATCATAAATACTTAAATAAAGAATTAGAAGAAGACGATATATTGATTTATGAGTCTGTTCATAGCAATATCATTATTATATTTCATGTCGTCCATGACCCTAAAGAACAAAAAAGGAAATTAATCATGGTACGATTGTCTAGTCATTACACAATAGAAATAGATGAAGATTAAAAAAGCCACCTACAAATAAGTAGGTGGTCTTTTTGATTATTTTTTAACGGGACTAGCATTATAAACGCCATTCTCGAATGGTAATTTTTTAATATCTTCTACACTTAAATTAGCAACTTCATCGCCATTTTTATCGTAAAGTTTACCATTTAATACATAATTTTTACCGTTAGGTAAGTAATATTTAACATCTTTTTCTAATTTATTTGTATCTGCATTATCTAAGAAATCAATACGTTTGAAATCTTGACTTTCTGATTGATGACTTTCGCTATCACTACCGCTTCCACTTGCTTTGTCATCTTTGCTACCATGTACAAGTGTTGCATCGTGAACTTGAGATGAGTCGTTATCTGTATAACGTTCACTATATTCATAAGATGTTTGGTTTAAATTAGAGAATGATGGTACTTTCAATAAGTTACCTGCATAAATAAGGTCAGCATTATTAATTTGTGGGTTTAATTGTAAGAGCGTTTGTACATCTGAATTTGTTGATTGACCTAATTCAGAAAGGGTGTCTCCCCACTTAATACGATAAAATTCTGTTTCATCTTGTTGTTGAGATTGTGAAACTTGTGACTGTTCACTATCTATTGTTTCAGCACTTGCTTCATGGTGTGTGAAAATCGGTAGTGCAACTGATGTACCAACTAAAGATAATGGTATAACCCAACGTTTTCTCATGTTGTTTCCTCCTATTCATTCATTGTCATATCGACTTCTCGATATACATTCATATCAGTTATATTATAATTTCCATCTTTGTAGTTTGACAATTTGAACCATAACGCTTTAGACCTAGAGTCGTCTGCACTTTTATTTTGTTCAATAAATTCAGCGATTTCACCTTGATTAGAAGTTGTATATACGTTTGAAGTATAGCGACTACGTGGTCCCTCGCCGTTACCAACAAGTCTACCAGAAATATCAACAACGTCCCCTTTATCAATTTCAGGATATTTATCTTGTAGTTCTTCCATATTCTTTGTATATTCTCCCCAACCAGACCAATCAAAGAATAAATTGTTAAATGTATTACTTTCTGATTTTACTTTTCCTAGACCAAGTTTTTTTAACATGTCATTTTGTTCTTTTGCAACTTTCTTGTTATGAAGTTCATTAACTTTCTTTTCTGACTTCATGTTTTTAATATCAGATTGAACTTCATTAACTTGAATAAAACGATGAATGAACATACCAATAAGAACAATAGCAATGATACCAAGCGCAATAGTTAGTAAATTGAGTCGGCGGTCTTTTGCAATTTCTGCATCTTGGTTAAAGTTATCTTTGTTGCTCATATTCACTACCTCCAATCAATTTACCATCTTTGTCAAAAGTAAATCGTGCTAAGTTATAAAGTTCATTAAACTTTTTGCCATTTTTCTTCATTTCAATTTTGACATATACATTAACATTATCTTTATTTTCTTTGGCGAAAGTATCTTTGATGTCGAAACTATAATCTTTATAGTGTTCTTTATACTTTTTAGGTGATGTTGATTTACTCATGATTTCTGAACCTGCGTCTGTATGTAACGCACGTATCAAGTTAACACCAGTATTTTTTGTATCAAATTCTCCTTCAGGAAGTTCTCTGTTTTCGAATTGTTTCATTTTCTTTTCAACCCAACCTTGATACTTTTCAACATCTGCTTGAGTCATAACTTGGTTAACTTCTTTCTTTGATGGTACATCAATGCTTGATTTTTCTTTTTCTAATCTATCTAACTGATTGCCCTTTTGTTGCACAAAAATAAATGCGATAACGATAAATACACCTAAACCAATTAGAATGTATTTACGATATCTTTCCCAATCATACATGAGCCAAATCTCCTTTCAAATTCATTAATCTTTGTCTTTGCCTTTGCCTTTTTTCATATCAACTGTTGGTTTACTACCTTTTACGCCACTAAAGAAACGTAATGTTGGTGTATCTTTAGTTGGTGCACCATCTGCAACTGAATATAATACAGTACGTGATTTTGCTGGTTTAGGGTTAACGTTATATTGAGCAAATATCCATTTACCATCAGGCATTACACCGACAACTACACCTGTATGCCCGGGTTGTACCGCAGCAGCATTTGCAACTCTTACTCCTCCGTTTGGTTGAGCTGAGAAGCCATAGCCCACTGTTGGCTGACCTGTAATATCTGCACCTAATTTTTCATAGGCTTTCCATATTACGCCACCATTACCATCGACTTCAGCCGATACTGTACCTTGTGTTTGTTCTTTGCCCCAAAGACTAGACATATAAGCCCAAGTCAATTCAGTACATTGACCTATATTTTTACCTCCACCGTAATTTACATAGGTATTATTAGGGTGGCTTAACCATTTATCTTTGTCTTTACGTTTATCAAATGGTGGTAATGTAATATATTTTTTGTATTTCTTAGGAATGTCGTCCCATTCCCAGTTACCTGCAATTACTGCACCTTGCTTACCATTACGTTTTGTTGTATCGCCCATTTTACCCTCGATGCTTGTTTCTCCACCTTGACCTAGACCGATACCACAGAAATCTGAACCAGTTTCTTCACCTTCGTTATCTGCTGATGATACGCCTGATGAACTACTATCGTCATCTCCACCAATTTTCTTGATTTTCTTTTCATCTTTCTTGCCGTCCATACCTTCTTTTTTAAGGAATTTCCACGCTTTTTTAGTCGCATCTCCACGCGCACTTATTACTTTCTCTGGTGAGTCTGCTGAAATTTCCCAATCATTATGGAAAGCAACGGTGTTGTCTAAAATATCATCACTTGAATTTAGTGCGTATTCTTTTAATCTACCTTTGGCTGAGTCTTTTTTGACCATGTAATCTAATTGTAGGTCGCTATCCCACCAGTCTTTTCCTTGTTCTTTTGCGTAATCAACAAGTTCCGTATGACGTGAGAACGTCCATTGACCATAACCAATACCTTTGTTAGCACTATTTGTTTCTTTCTTAGCATTTTCAACGCTAAAATTACCTATATAGCCCTCAACTGCTTTAGGGTCAAACGTTCCACCTGTTTCTACCGACCAGTTACCTAAAATACCTGCAACTGCTTCGCCAGAAAGACCATAATCACCATGTAACTTGTCATAGATACTTCGTATTCTATCTTTTATTTTGTCACTATAACTACCGTCACCGCCGCCTTCATCATCGTCTCCCGAGTCATCTCCACTTTTTCCACCAATCTTATCTCCATTTTCGGATAAGCAACCGAATTGACCATCATATACTAATGGTGCTATCGCTTTGGCTTCATGGTGTTTTCCTATATCGAGAAATTCAGAAAAAACGGTTGTAAACATGATAATCAACGCAACTAAAAACTTGAAAAAGACACTTATATATTTAGTATCTTTCATCTGCAATACACGTCACAACCTTTACTATATATTTAACGAATGGTAACATTATAATATCATATTACTATAACTACTGAAAGGGTGTCACCACATGACTGACAATAATTCAAGCAATTATGAAAATCAAATTAATAGCACTAATCAATCGACTGATTTAGACCCAAATTTTGACCCTAATGAAGAACAATCTTTCATCAGACGTGATAATCAAAATATTCCTATTCATCGTACAACAGGAAGTTATATTTCATCAGAAACATCAGATGATGAAGATAACAACCCTTCGTTAAATGACGAAAACGATACAACTAATGATTTTACTTCTTCTAATGAGTCTGAAGTACAATCTCAATCAGTTAGTTCTTCTGAAGACATTAATGATGAAAATAACTATTCAGAAGATGACTCATCTGAAATAGCTTATTCTGAAGCGGATAATAAAACTGAAAGTGATGAGACGGAAATAAATCATTCTGAAAACCAATCTCTATCAACATCTGAAAATCAAACAACTGACTCATCTGTAAACACATCAAGTTCAAATTCAGAAAATGACATGCCTAATTTCATTAGAGATGTTGATGCAACGAATAATCAAGATGAAGACGTTGAAGAAACAAAAATTACAACTGAAAATTCAAATAAAACAAAAGGCAATTTGTTTAAAGGTCGTAAGAAGTTAGAAAAAAATATAGATGATTTAGCCATTTCTATTCAAAACATGGATAGACTTTTTGATGAACTTGGAGATGGAGAAATTAGTGAGAAATTATCTATTCGTCAACGTAACGAAATTGTAGAAAGCATTAGAAAAGAACGAGATGAATTAAAAGATATTATTAGCAAATTTATTGACCCTATTAATGATGACATCAAAAAGGTATCTCGTTTAGGTATATCTGTTACAACAACAACAGAAGGCTTTGATAGATTATTAAATCAAGCTAAAGAAACAGAAAGATTATCGGTTGAAGACATTTCATTCCAAAGAGCAACAGACTAATATTAAAAAAGCATCTCAACTTAGTGAGATGCTTTTTTATCTATACTTTTTAGTTGTTTTAAAAGAGTTCTTCTACTTTCTTTCACTTTTAGTTGTGAAGATTGTATATTTATTGTTCCATCTGTTTTGGAAAGTGTATAAAGCATAGGTAACTTATCTGATATTAAACCTAAATGATACAATTGTTCTTCGTTTGATTTTTTCGATTGATTTACAGTAGCAATATAAAAATCTTCTGTACCTAAATATTTTCTTTTTAGATAGTTAGTTATTGTAATCTCTTTATTACGTTTTTTACTTGCATCATACACGAGAACCATTAGTACGTCCCCGTTTTTAGCATCATGTTCCCACTTATGAACAGTTTCTTCTATTTCGCTCTCGTTAAACAAAATATAATGATTTTCTATGTAATCTTCGTAAAATGAAGAAACGAATAAATAAATACTTAAAAGAACGATGGCTATTGATATTATCGCAATCATCGTTCTATCAAAGTTATCTAGTTCAGGTCGTTCCATACAACCACCTCTAATACCTATGCTTTTTTCTTAGATTTTTTATCTTTGTGCTTCTTTATTATCATCTTAATTAAATTACGAATAATATAGATTAATAGCAATATACATATTCCAACAAATAAAATACTTGCTACAACTGTTATCCATACTATAAGCGATAGAAATAAAGCGTTACTACGACCTTGTGTAATAGTTATCGCTAAACCTTGTGAAAAGTGCAAATATAAAGTAACACCTAAAGCTGCTAAAATAACAGTCTGCTTAACAGACAAATTTTTTATCCATCTAAAGAAATTCACTCTATCCCTACTTTCTTTATTATATTTGTGAATTTATCATGTTTTAAGTCAATTGTCAAATAAAAAAGAGACGCATAAAAGCGTCTCTTAAACTCGTGCATTTCTGCTTAAATACATACCATTACAAACAAGATATTGAATATCATAAATTGATAAATTAGATAATTCAGATTTGCTAACTGATAGTTGAATTAAACCTGAATTGATAGATACTCGACCATTATCTAATTTGGCTCTAACATTACCGTTATCATATTCATCTCCAGTTTCTTCTAACACATTTGCCATCGATGGTGCTTCTTTTAATATATTAATGATTGAGTCGAACATAATAGAAGCTGAATAACCAGTAGATGTCTCTTTTCTAGCGATTGCAGGGTCTAACATTCTTTTACCTCTATAAACACTTTCCATGATGGCTTTATCAATATCTTCATCTGTCATTTCATTTGCCATATTATCATCGTGATAATATGTTGTTTTAGGGTTGTAATTAGAACGTGTTCTTCCGCCTCTCGCATTACCATCAGAATTACCATTACTTCGGTTACTAACATTATTTGTATTATTAGATGTATAGTTTGTCGTATCAGAGGCCTTTAGGCTTGATTTTGACTTGCTATTCACATTTTCTTTTCTCTTTTTAATAAAAAGATATCCATAGTAAATAAGCATTAACACTATTGTTAAAGAAAACGCTAGTGTTGTATTAATGCTACTACCATGTGAAAACAGAGCATTAAACACTTCTTTTACGTGTTCCATGACCTTTGAGGCCTCCTTCTTCTTCTATTTAATATAAATCTATCATGTTTTATGTCATTTGTCAAATAAAAAAGACAGATTTTCATCTGTCTCTTATACGATAAAGTTGGCTAATACCATTACTGTTGTTGCATCGCCTGTTCTTCTTATTTGATATTGTGTTTTTCCTTGCAAACCACTTGCTGTTAACGTTTCTTTTAAGTTAGTCGTTAACTGTTGTTTAACTTTTTCTTGGTATTTATTCAAGTCTTGTTTTGTCATAGAACCTAAAATAGTGTAATCGAAATCATTATCAAAATTTGTATATAAAATGCCATCAGTATTGAACACATCGGCATAAGTTACTTTTGATTTGTATTGACCTGAACCTATTTTATCAAAAAGATAAACAAATCTAATATTTTTTCTTTTAGCGCTTTGAATTCTTTGTTTAATAACTTCTAAAGTTTCGACACTTAATCTGTCAACGCCATGTATCATGATAATATCGTCTTTTTCGGCAGCTTGTAGAATGTAATCAAAAGCATTTAAAAATTGCGCTTCTTGCATATTAGGTTGGTTAATCAAGCGACTTAAATCATAATAAACTTGATATTTTTTAATATCTTTAGGGCTTGGTAATGTTGTTGTTCTATTAAAAATACTACGATATGATTGTAAACCTAATTCCAAAGTATCTTTAAGTGCTTTAGCATCAACTTTTTCACTTTCTAATTCTGTTAAGCTGGCACTATTAAGAATATTAGTTAAATCATAAAGAAATTCACTCATTACTGGTACTGTTTCATTACGAACATTGATGATACGTGTATTGAGTGGGTTTTCTTCGGCATCTTTTTTCCACATGTCACGACCAGTAAAGAATTCATTTAACGCTTTTCTTAATAAGTTTTTTTGGTTAGACGATAAGGCACGGTCACTCATTAAATAGAACATCTCAGCAATTTTTTGTAAGTTTGTATTGTATATTTCAGTAACATTTTCTAATTCACCAAACATCTGTAACGGGTTGAGACCGCCTTTTGCTAAATCAATGTGTTCTAACTGTGAATTGACAATTGGTGGTGCAGCAAATTTTAAATTCCCTTCTTCTCCTTCATATCGTTCTTCATCAGCTTCGTAATGAAAGCCATTTAAAACAATATGGAAAGTACGATGTTTTAATGTCATTGCATCATTTGCTATTTTTTGTCCCCAAAGACTAGAACCAGTTAAATCATTAAATTCTTCATAATCTATAACTGAAGAACTATCATATGCTGCTACTAAGGCACTTTGTTTTACTGACTCACTAATTGCCATAAGTGCCGTACCTGATGCGTAAGACTCTGTAATTTCTCCTATTGCAATACCACGAGCATCATCTAAACCTTTACGAACGGCATGGTCGTTCCCTGCAAAATCAGCCGACATAAACGTATAATCATATTTAGAACCTTCTGGTGCATCTAACATACGTTTAAACATACGTTCTTGGTCTCCTGCTACTGAAATAAGTTCTAAACCATTCATGTTATCACTATATGATGTGTTTAATTTTCTTAATTGCTCGGCAATTTTATCGGGACTGTCAGAAACAAGCATAATATAAATGTGACAATCAACTGCTGACTCATTTTGAGACTCACCTTGAGATGCTCTTTCCATATCGTCAATCATCAAGTCTTTTAACCTTCTATCCCCACTTGTTTCGTGGTCTGCATCGTTTGATGCGTCATTAGCACGCATAGTTCGATGTATTTCTTTTTTGAAGATATCATCTTGTTCTTTTGTTTCAACAAGTTTATCTGACTCAAACAAATACGCTTTAACACCATCTACTGTAATTTCAGGAATGATATTAATAAACCAACCGAATTGCATATTTCTATTTGTACCAAAACGATTGGAAACTTTTAATATACGTGCATGACGACCACTTGTTTCAGCGAAAGAAGGTGTTCTACGATATCCAGCAATAGGTGCAAGATAGTTTTTCCGACTTCTTGTATTACCTTTTTTCTCACGCTTTTTTCTCATTTTCTTTTTACGATTAAGTTCACGTCTCGCTTCTAATTGTTGTTGTTTAAGACGCTTTTTCTTCATTTTTTCTTCTTTTTTCTTACGTTTACGCATATTCTTTTCTGATTGAGATAATTTTGGCATGAACTACTCTCCTTTTAAATAAACCCTACACAATAACTGTATAGGGTTTTCTTATACTTATTTGAAAGCGTAAATATTTCCTAAAACTTTTTCAATTTCATCTTTAGTCAATAATGTTGCATCATAGTACATATTACGATTATGTGCAAAATCATCAAAACGTTCTAAAGACTCATTAAGTATTTTTTCTGATTGATTTCTAAACAGAATGTATTGAACGATTGTAGGCTTAACACCATTAATACGATTTTTCATATAACCGTATTCCATTTTCATTAGTGCTTGAGAAGCAGGGTCTTTATTCACTTCCATATTATTCTCTAAATTTTCTAGTTGTCTTTCTGTATTTTGCTTTTGAGAAGATGTGATGTGAATTTCTGCTGTCGATTTTTTCCTACCATTATGATATTGAGAAGCCACCATTTCTTGTCTTCTGATTTCAGATGGATAAGCTGATGCCGAAGTCATTCCATCTATCAATGCCATAACACCATAATCACCATTATAAAATAGTATAACTCCTTCATCAGTCACATCATGAACCATCGTTTCATTAGGTATGTGATATCGACCTGTTTTAATCATAATTTGTTTAAAATAGTGTTGTGCTAATGTAATACCACTCATAAATAACGAACCGTGTGAGGGCATAATTAAACACATTTGAGCGATTATCAATAATATCAATGCTGTAAGAATAATGAGAGGTGCAGCGATAAATTTTGCTCTAGTACCATTGTTTATAATGGCAAAGAAATCTATCGCAAAGCCTACACCAAAAGCAAAGGCGAATACTATCATACTACGGATAGTTACCGAATACATAATTCCCGCTTTTTCTAACAATTCAATACGTCGAACCATATCCATGATTTTAAGACGTAAGTTATGTTTAAAGCCATAATCTTCGTTTACTTGTATCATGCTTTCTTCTTCAGAAGCCATTGACCCACCTCCTACTTCAATTTATAAAGTTCACCATCAGGCGTTTTCACAATAACACTAGAGCCTTTTGTTTCTGTAACTTCGGCAGGTTGAAGACGTTCGTTACCTTTTTTACCAGTATCTACGACAACTCTATCTCCTTTTTTGAAAGTTTTAGCGTCTTTAGCATTATCTTGTTGCGTTGCTTGTTGTGTTGTTTCTTCTTTTTCCTTATTCATTTGTTCTTCTTGTTGATTTCCATATAATGACGTTCCTAGTATTGATGCACAAATTGCTAATGTACCTAAACCTAAACCATAAACAACATGATTGTTCTTTTGTGGGTCATTTTTAGCACTATAAGGATATTCAGAAACAGTTGAATTATTCATTAAAGGCGCTGCCACCATCGATGGTGCAACCTTTTCAGTTACACCTTCATTAGTCATTGAGTTGCCTTCACCATCGTTATATGGTGCGACAACACCGTTAAAATTTCCAAACTTTGAATTATGGCTATTTGCAGCCATGTTTGAGTAAGTTCGTGAACGTTCTAAGTTATCTTCATCTGCTTTGAAGTTGCGTTTTAATTGTTCATCATAGCGTGCTTTGTATTCATCTTCTTTTTCTTCAGCACGTTTAGCACGTTCGTTCGCATAGTTCTTTTCAATTTCTAAGTTTTTAATGCGTTCATCTGCTTCTTTTTTACTTTCTTTTAGCATTTCTAATTCTTTTAATGCTTCATTAAGTCTTTGCTCTTGTTCTTTATAGCCAACTATACGTCTTTCAACTTCTAAATTAACACGTTCTTCATTTCTGTTACGTTCATCTGCTCTTTTAAGTTCTAAATCTGTAATTTGTTGTTGAATATCATTAGTTTTTTCGGCATGTTTTTGATTAACTGCTGATACCATTTTTTCACGTTCAGCATCAACTTTTTTAGCTTCATTATTGATTTTATCATTGAATTTTTCCATGACTTTATCAACAATTTCATAATTTTTAATTGTATAAGCGTTTTGAACATCTGCTTCTAAAACATCAATTTGTTCATTATATTCTTCTGTTGCTTCATCAGTAATATTATTAATGAATTCTTCAACACGTTGTTCAATCAACGGTCTTTCTTCTGCTTCAATTCTTTCCATTTCACGTTGTTTTGCTAACTCACCACGACGCTTTTTATCTTCTTCGAACTGCTTTGTAAGTTCATCGAACTTAGTAGTACGTTGATTAGGTAAGCTATCGATAACTTCTTTATACTTACTTTCAATGTTTTCAAATTCAGAATTGAATAATGAGTCTCTAGACTCGTAATTTAATAAGCGCTGATTTTCGTTATAATAAGACCAAAATTCAGGTAACGCTTCTTGGAATATACGATTGACGATTTCATCACGTTTTGTTTGTGCTAAGGCAAAACGTTCATTTTGATATTGAGCAACTGAATTAAGACCTACTCTTTCAATTCGAGCGTATGTTGGTTCATCTTCATCGTCATAATTACCTTCATAATCAATTTCTACACCTTCTAATGTAGTTAAAGGTATTTTAGCATCAATTGCATCGAACAAATCATCTTTGAGTTCTTCAGATTTATCTCTTGGTGGTGCGGGTTGTTCGTAAACATCTTGCACAGGTGCATCATCAACATATTGATTATTATCAACGTACTGTTGTTCTTGAACATTAGAATTAGAATTCTGCGTCTCTTGTTCTTCACGCTCTCTGCGTTCTTGTTCTTCTCGTTCTCTGCGTTCTTGTTCTTCTCGTTCTCTGCGTTCTTGTTCTTCTTGTTCACGGCGCTTTTCTTCTTTTTCTTCATATGCTTGAACATTATTTTTTGACTCACGTTTAAGTTCTTTCAAAATTTGACCGTGAATGTTTTGTAAATCATCAATATCGATGTTTTGGTCAACGTTATCTGTATCAAGATGTTTTACAAATTGAGAGTCGAATGTTTTAACGATTGGGTCTCCAACTTCATCTTCAACTACATATCTTAACCCAATATTCAAATCTTTACGTTGGTTTGTTCTCAAACCACTAATAGAAATTAGTGTTGTAAAGAAATATTGATTATCATCTAAATTAGAAAACGGTTCTTTATCATCTTCTTTATTTACTTTTAAATCATCAGCATATTCAAGTGATTTACTCATTTTAGTGTGGAAAGTAGACCAAATACGTTCTTTTTGTTTCTCTTTCTTTACTTTTTCGAACGCACTATCTGCAAGTGTAATGATAGGAACAATAGACATTTGCGTACTATTATTATCACTATCCGTATACTTTACTGTATCAAGACCTAATTCTGTGTATTTAACCATCGTAATACTCCTTTTCTTTATTTCTTGTTTTTTCAAATAAATCATGTGTTTGATATAAATCTTCAAATTTCCATAGACTTTCAACACGCGCATTTTCTATTGGACGTGTGCCATTTCTATATGCATAAACTTGATTAGTGTTGACCCCCGTCCCTTCTGATATTTGTACGCCCGTGAGGTCTGACTCTAAGATTGTTTTGGCATGTTGTATGAGTCTTTTCTTATCTGAAGTATAAGTGTTAAATTTTTTATTTGTTCTCATACCACACATTATACACAAAATGTTAGGAAAAATACACATCAAGTGTGGTTTGTAGATGCAAAAAAATAAGGACAATCATTGATTGTCCTTATTTTAATTAAAACAGTTATTATTCTGCTTTAGCTTTACCATTAAGACGGTAAGCCATATAGGCTGGAATTGTTGCGATTAATGGTAACATATTGATTGAGTTGTTGATATCTTGACCAGTACCTTTACCTATTGATTTAACTGCACCGTAGATAATGATTGATACTACTAAGATAATGATTGTCAAGGCAAGGTATACGCCACCTTTTTTAGAGTCACCACTTCTGAAACCATTCATTGAAGAGACACCTGTAAAGATGATACTTGCAATCGCAACTACTGCTAAAATAGTTCTACCCAACGAACCAATTGGGCCAAGCAAACTATTGACGAAATCAATTATTGTATCTAACACTTGTCATTCACCCCTTCTAATTAGAATACCGTTAAAATGATAGTTTTAACAAAGGTAATTATAGCATACTATTTTTCTTTCGGGAATAACATTCTAAATAAATCTTTTAGAGCTGCAAATAAACTTCCTTCTTCAACTTTTCCAGCTCTTTTTACATCTTCTCTCATGCGACTAAATCTTTTTTTATCTTTTTCGTTTGGCATGTTTATCACCTCTATCAACATAATAAATGAAGCTAGTGATAATTTCTACCACTAGCTTCATAATTTTTTGTTTTATTCTTTGTTGTTATTTCTAATATTACCTTTGGCACTATTTTCTTGAACATTATCATAAGTCTCACGTTTTACTTGTGGAGATTTACGTGCTTGCTCTTGTTGTTTACGTGCGTCCTTACGGTCTTGTTCTTGTTGTTTTCTATCTGTTTGTCTATCGGCTTTAGATTGTTCTTCTTTTTGAACTTTTTCGTTTAAGGCTTGTTGTTCTTTTTCTGTTTGTTTATCAAAACTACGTTGTTCTTTTCTAGCTTCTCTATTTAAACGTTTTTGTTCTTTTTCTGTTTCTGCATCAACACGTTTTTGCTCTTGCTTAGCTTCTTTATTTAATCTAGCTTGTTCTTTATCTCTTTGACGAATTGCTTCATCATTAACACGTTTTTGTTCTTTTTCACGTTCACGACGACTTTGAGTTGATGATTTAGCTGAAGTTGTGTTCGATGCATTTCTCTTAGTATTCGTTACTTGTGCTTTATGATTTGTTGCGTTATTTGGTCTGCTAGATTGTGTTTTACCACCAACTATTGTGCTATTAGCATTTTGTTGTGGTTGAGCATTGTTTTGACTTAATGTTGATGATTGACTACCAGAAGTTTGTTTTACATTATGTGTTTTAACTTCAGGACGATTTACACCTTGTTTTCTTGTTTCAGGTCTAATTGCATTTTTCTTTTCAACTTGTGGTTTGCTAACTGAAGTGTCAACTGTTGGTCTAACACTATTTTTAGCACCATTAACATTTTCAGAAACAGAATTGCCGTTTCTCATTCTATTATTTCGATTGTTGTTTACTGTGTTGTTTGTACGATGACGGCGATTTTGTTTTGTAGAACCTTGTTCAAAGCCTGTACCTGCACGTTTTCTTGGTTGTTTAGAATTTACTGCAACCGTGTTGTTATCTTTAGCACTTGATTTAGCGCCTGCAACATTTTCAACACTATTATTTGGGTTGAAGTTGCTACGTGTTTTCTTATTGTTTCTTGAACTATGTTGTGTTGAATTTGTTGGTGCGTTATTACCGTTATTTGATGTTGTGTTATTACTGTTTTGATTTACTTCATAACCTTGACCGGCTTTAGCTTTTCTTGTTTGATTTCCTTTTGTTGCTGCGTTTTTAGCACCCACAATGTTGTTAGCAGTATTTAGATAATCTTGTTTACCACGTCTACGTTTTTTCACTTTATCTTTATTTGATGTTTGACCTTGATTACTTTGATTATTTTCAATACCACGTTGTTGACGTTCAGCATCTTGTTGACCACGTTTGTTGATGTTACGTCTACGTTGTCTATTCTCACGTTTTTCTTGTTTAGCTTTATTTTCACCTGCTGTTGCTGCTGTCTTAGCACCTGCTATTGCACCACCAGCTGCAGCTGCGGCTGTACCAAAGCTACTGTTAGAAGTTTTTAGTTTATTACCTTTATCCTTACCATCTTCAGTAGGACGTAATTGAGAGAATTTGCCGTTTGGACGACGATATTTTTCTTGAGCGCCAAATACGAAAGCATCATCAAGTTTAGCTTTATTATCCCAATCTTCCTTACTCATTTTACCTTCTGCGAATTTCTTGTCTGTTTCAGTTTGGAATTGGTTAACTTTATCCATATCGATGTTTCCATCTTCATCAACAAAGTCACTATCTTGTAATGCATCGTGTGCACTTTCAGAATTTAATGCGTATTCCATACCACGATTTGTGTCAGATAAGTTATCTACAAACTCATCTTCATTTTCAGAGTCACGTAAGTTTTGGAATTCGTCATATGAGAACATAGGTTTATTTTCATCATCTACTGCATGTTTAGCAGATAATGCCGCTTCAGATGAGAATTTTCTCATATCAGCTTGTGAGTTTCCATCATATAACTTATCGTTGTCTGTTAATTTGTTAAGTTCATCTTTATCAGAAGTAGATTGTTCACTAAGTGCTTTGTTACCGTGTATACCATAAGGCATATGACCGTATCTAGCACCTGCTTCTTTAGCACTACCATCTTCAGAAGCATGAAGTACATTACCACGATGTTGATTGTAATCGTTCCAGTTATCAAGTTTATCGCCTTTAGCATAATCTTGTTCGTTTTGTTCTTTACGCTTGTTAATGATACCAGAAATGGCTTTTTTAGAGTCATTCTTGCTTGTATTACCACTAAAGCCGTGTTTGTAACCTTGTTTACCAGCACTACCAACGTCTTTAGCAAAGTTTTTAGCACCTTTACCTAAACCTTTAGCGCCACCTTTAGCAGCACCAGCAATACCACCAGCGACTCCACCTGTTATTGTTCCGAGAGCAGCACCTTTAGCACCACTTACAACACCACTTTTAACAACGTTACCGACACCAGAATGTTTGCTTGTGGCTACTTTACCAGCGTATTTAGCACTTTGTGCTGTACCACGAACATCTTGACCGAAACGTTTGTTCATTTCGCTAGTACGTTGTTTTGCATGGTTGCCCATTTCTCTAGCACCAACGCCAAGACTTCTGAAGTCAACATTACTACTACCAGTTCTATCAAGTGCAGCAACTCGTGACTCAAAGTTCATTGCTAAATCAACAGGTAATGTTGTAATCATACGAACAGGCGTTGTGTTTGTACCACCGATTTTAGCACCGAATGAAACATACCATGCTAAGAACATCATTGTGATTGCGGCCATACTATCAACAAACGCTGTTGGAACGATTGAACCGATACCTGCGTTTACACCTTCTGCCATAGTACGAACTAATGAAATAAATAAACTTGGAATACTAACTGATAATAATACAGAGAATAAACCACCCATGAAGATAGCAAATGTTGCCATCGCTGAGTTAAGGCTACCCCTTACTACTGCACGCATTGCTTGTTTGATGAAAGCAATCATAGCAGCAAAGATATTTGTAGTAAATAAAGCTAAGATTACTGCAACTGTAATAATTGCGTATGAGATTGACTCTGCAATAAGTTCTAACCATGATGCAAATACACCAAATTTGCCATCGCCCGGCATTGATACTTCTTTCCATCTTGTACTAACAGTTGAAACGTTTTTCAAGTTAGATTGATTACCTTTCGGTGCGAAGTTGTATGCATAGAAGTTAGCTGCTGAGTCGGTGAATGAAGTTTGTAATAATAATACGACTGATTGTGTTGAGAAAGCCGTATTATCTTGAGTACCAATATCTAATGAAGGGTTATAGTTTTCATTGTTTACATCTTTGAAGTCTTCGTCAACGTTTTGAGTTGAACTCCACATGAAACTTTGAATATCTTTGATACTTGGCTTTTTACCATCTTTATTTGCTGCTTTTTCAGGGAAATCTGATGTACCCGGAAGTCGTTGATATTCTCCCTTATTATTACTTTTACCAGCACGTAAGTCAGCAATATAAGTGTTGACATCATAATCAGTTCCTTGAACCCACTTACCAACTAATTGATAGCCAATTTTTTCATCATTTTCTATGTTGTAAAGATTTTTGTAACCATTTTTGTTGATTGTTGTGATAAAGTCACGACTGTTTTTAAGTGACGGGTTATATCTATGGTCAATATACTGATACTTAGCAAAAGAGTCAGGGTGTGCATATTTATGACCTTCACCAAATTGAAAGTTTGTACCCGAACCCCAAGCACGAGAGTCAACTAAGTGACTAATAGCTGGAGACTCAAAAGTTGTTGTTTTTTCGTTTAAATGTTTAACAGCTTGACCCATACTACTTGCCGACATTGCCATTAATGGTAATGCAGCAAAAATTACGAAAATACGAATGAACCATCGACCTAATTGAGTTTGTGCGCCTTTAATATCGTTTTTAGTTAAAGCTGCGATAACTTTAACACCTAAAATAAATAGGATAATTAATAAGCCTAATTGTGCTAAAGTACCTATTAAAGTTGCACCTTCATCAAAGCCGATACCTCTAAAGAAGTTTTGAACGGCATTGGCAATAGGGTTGTCGTCCATACCATCTGATGTTAATTCTTTTTGTCCTGCATGACTGCCTTTCGTAATACCTATCAATCTATAAGGGTTGATAAGCACTAATGTATCTGTAACCCACTTTAAGATGTTTCGCATTAGAGAATACATAACTAAACCTAAAAATGCGAACGCACCACCTATCCAACGTCCAATAGAGTTAACTGCGTTTTCACCTTGTGCTGCGATACTTTGACCATCAACACTTGAGATGTAACCGTATGTGCTAAACGTCTTCAATGTTGATGCTAAGAAACGACCTTCACTAAATACTTCGCCTAGTGCGTCTTTATCTTTCACACTACCTTTAACTGCATCTTGTGCAAGTGAACCCATTTCTGTGTAGTTGACATCTAAGCGAACACCACCGTCTCCGATAATACCAGAAACCGCGCCATCAAAGGCTTTCTTGTACCACGCCTTGTCTTCTTTATCTTCTTCTGCTTTTTTCATTGAGGGACCCATGATGATTTGAGCGTAGAGTGTTGACATTGTACGTTGGTCAGGAGATTTAACCTCATTACTTCCTGATTTACCTTCTCCACTACTACTTTCTTCGTCATCAGAATTGCTTTCTTCATCATCTTCAGATGAACCTTCTTCATCATCTTTTTTATCTTTCTCTTTTTCTTTTTCCTTATCCTTTTTATCTTCTTTCGCTTCTTCATCTGAATTTGCTGTTCCTGTATAACCTTCGCCCGGAGCAGCATATGCGATGTTTGAAGAATGTTGAGATGGATAATTAAAGACTTCTGAAACAGGTTTGATGATGATACCTAGCACCATGATGACTGCCATAATGCCTAATAACTTAGTGAAAATATTAGTTTTCTGCAAATATATCACCCAACATATGTGTTATCCTTTCTATAATATTTTTGCACTTACCGTTAAAGTGCAATTTTAACGTTTTAATTATATCACGAGCCATTGTAAATGATAAGTTATCTTTTCTGTAACTTAGTTTAAAGGCACGCAACGTACGAAACCTTCTTTAGATGCACTATCTGTTATTTCGAAACGTGTTTGTCCGTTAGTCTCAAGTTGGAAATGCTTGCAATCTGTATTATCGTAATAAGCTGTAATGATTTCGGATAAAATTTCGTTATTAATAATTTTACCGATTTCCCTTGCACCATTTTTACCAGCGTCCATCTCACTATCCATACGTTCAATAACTATATACATACTAATTGCATCAGCTACATATGGAGAGCCTGACTTAGACCAATCTTTTTCATTAGGTAAATATACAATAATACCTTTTGATTGATAGATTTGTCTCACTAATTTTAGTAATTGCATATGTGCAATTCGTAATAATGTTTCTTTATTAAGCGTTAAGAATGGAACAACACTATCAAAACGTGCTAAGAACTCAGGAGAAAAATCATCTTCTGCAGCTAATGCGTTATGAACTGTTTTATCAATAGAACGAGCGTCTTGTAACATTTGTTGAGTTACATCTTCACCTTTAAATTCTTTCTCCATATATTTATTTAACTCATTTAAGTTTTTAGCACCTGCGTTAGTTGTAGCAATAATAACCGTATTCTTTAACGAAACTTTTTGCTCTACTAATCGTCCATCTGCACCATATTCAAAATAAGTAACCATACCTTCATCTAAAATAGGTAACATAGCATTTCTTACTTCTTTCGTTGCTTTTTCTAACTCATCGAGTAGCAAGAATGAACGTGGGTTCTCTTTTGCTGCTTTACCAACAACTCGGTTGAATTGAACTTCTCCACCTTTATGACTGTAATCGGTCATACTGATAATTCTAAGATTTTTAGGGTCTCCAGTAACACCTTCGCACAACGCTTTAGCCATTTGTGTGTTATGAGTAACAATATAGTCTTTTGTCACACAATAAAGATGTTCTTCATCATCGACCATAATACATTTCATCTCTACGTCATATCCTAAATCTTCAATACTTTTGATAGCGAGTGTTTCGTTTCCATCTAAGTCATTCAAGTCAACCATCGATGTATCATCATATTTAGGAACAACATATTTATAAGAAGAAGTATCATCATTTTGATAAATACCATTTTGAATTAATACTTCTAACTCATCTGTATGCCATTTTCCGTCAATATCACGATACGTCCATAAATGTTGGTCATTACATATAACGGAAGAATTATTGCTAAAAGTGACCTTATATGCACGTTTTTGACCTTGTGGGAATACATCAGTTACACGAATAGGACGACCTTGACGATTGTATACATAATCGTTAGGGACGATATCGCCATGTGGTTTGAATTGTGTTTTACCATCAACATAAACTGGAACAAGTTCATCATTTGCGATGGCTTTACCTGTCCCCGTTGTACCCGGAAGTAATATAGTCGCTCGTGGTGTGCTTTGATTTCGATAAAGTTGGAAAGCGATACGTTCAACTGTTGTCTTAATTGTATGAATAGCGACAGGTTGACCTAAGATTTGAGATTTAATAATCTTCATGACTTCTTTAGGGTCAACATTGAAGTTTAAGTCAATATTAAATTGTGACTCTAATACTTTACCAAGCAAGTTACGGTCAATAGGTTCATTTGTAACTTTGTGCATAGCAAGTAATGTATCAAGTACGTCAATTGATTTAGCAGGTTCGAAAAAACCTTCACGATAAATACGGTTTGCCGTAATAATTTGCCATAGCATATCATCACTTACTTTTTCAGTTAAATCTACTTGGGAGTTTGAATGTTTTTTAAGCCAGTTTTTGAGAATAGTGTGTGTAACAGCTTGAGGTACTTCATTAATTGTTACATTTTTAAAACGACGTGCTAATGGTTTATCTTGTGCGATGTAAGACTCATATTCATCGTTTGTAGTCGCTGCGATAACTTTAACGAATTTATCTGCACGAGCAAGTGACTCTTTTAATAAGTCCCCACCAATTTTGGAGTTTTCGCCAAATACAGAAACAACAGTATGAACCTCATCTATAAATAAAACAAGTTCAGCGTCAGGTACTTTCTCTTTTAACGCATCTTTATAATCTTTCATATAGTACAAAAGATTATCCATACGTTTCATAAGCAAGTTTTTGCTATCTCCACCTAGACGACCAATATGCAATTTGAATACTTCGATTGTTTTGGACTTTTCTTCTTCACGATTTTTCCATGCTGCAGCTAATGCTGATTTACCAGCACCCGCTGGACCAAGTAATAAAGCAACTTGGTTCTCACGACGTTCCATAATAATAGATAAGTCTGTCAATTCACGTTCACGACCTACAACTCTATCATCAGAAATCATCGGTTCTAGTGCATTACCTAATTTTTCATTGATTTCTTCAAATAATTCAGGTAGTGCAACATTCTCCATAAAAATTCCTTCTTTCTATCTATAAGTTGCTATTTATCTTGTTATATAACATTGTTGTTACTCACAAATATTGTATTGTTTGTTGCCATCTTCATCAAGTATAAAAACGTTTAAATATATAGGAAAGTGTACCACCGTAATGATGATACACTTTTTATCTGACGGAAGGTTTAAATCATTCGTCCGCTTCATATATTTTATTTCAAAGCGAAAGATTAATGAAGTGTTTCAGCTTTAAATTCTTCTTGCATCTCACCAAACGACTCTTTATTAAAGTCTGCTTCTTCATATCGTTTTTTAAGTTTGCGTAAATTTTTAAGTTCTTCTTCATTTTGTTCTTTAGAGTCTTTCGCATCTTCTAAGTTAGTTTTAGCTTTTGTATCGTCTTCGTTTTCTTCAAGACGACTTTTGTACTCATGGATAGATGCATTGTAACGTTTTTCTGCATCTTCGCGTTTTTTAATATCATCGTTAATTGTTTTAATTGCTTGTTTTAAGCTAGTTTGTTCGATGACTTTACCATAATCAATATCGCCTTTATCATCTATGAACGAGCCATCGTATACATTTGTTGTATCTGAATAAGCGTTCACACGGAAGTCGATATAATCAAGTCTCGGTTTGTCTTTCTTATTAAACTGAATAATACCGTTATCACTAACGTCACCTTGATTGACATCTGATAATGACTCACGAATAGCTGAGTCTGTTAAATCATCGGCATCTTGGTCAGAAATTGAACTTGTTTCTCCAAGTCCGTCATCTTCAGTACCACTACTATCACTATCCGAGCCACCTGTTAAAAATTCAACTTGGTTCGTGATTAAAATATGATAGGCTTGTTCTTTTATATTACCTTTTAAGAATAAGTAACCATCGCCTTCAGTACCAAGTACACCATAAGACATTGATAAGTCTTTTGGCTTTCTTCTTTTTTCGTCAATCAGATAGAGTTTGTATTTTTTACCATTTGTTGATAGCAATTTACGTGCAGCATTATCGTATTTCAATTTAACCATAACTACGTCACGACTTTTATCCGTCCATACGTCACCTACACTAACTTTTGCACCACTTTTAGTGAATTTTAATTCAGTACCAATATCAGTTGTGTTATCACGCTTGTATTGATTGTAATTCAATTGAGCGACAAATAACCAAACAATAGTAAGAATAGCACCGATAAATAAAAACATTAAAAAGGCGAATGTAGAAAAGCCTTTCCTTGTTGTTTCAGCTTTATCTCCTAAGATACTATGATACATTTCGAAACGTTCGCCGTTTCCCTTACCATCATTTTTCCCTTTACTATTTTCATCACGTTTACGAAAAGGGTTAATCTTTTGGAAGAAATTCACTCATTAAGCACCCCTTTCTTTATATATTTTGTAATCGACTTAATGCATTACTACGGTTGTCATTGTTATTTTGATTGAATTGTTGTGACTGACTAGGTTGTTGGTTTGTTTGTTGATTTTCTTGTTGATTTGAGTCGTTAGATGATGTGTTGTTTGATTGTTCTTGGTTGTGATTTTGAGATGACTCTTTCGGTTTATCTTCAATACGTTCATCTTTATTAGCATGTGCGATAGCATTAGATTTTTTCGACCCTTGTGAAAGTATATATTCTTCTTCAAATAATGTACCAGCTTTTATCGTTATACTGTCAAAAATAAACTTCCATCTTGAACCATAATGACTAGAAGTCATATGAGCCAATGAATAGTCAGATACCACATCATTAAAATTAAAGTTTTCTGTTAAAAACTTTGCAGGTATATCATCATAGTTATCAATTTTAACCATAAATGAAACGAGTTGTTTATTGTTTTCTTCATCGTGAATAACCGTATCAAATACAAGATGATGTCGATTTTGTTCATTATGACAACCGATAATAGTAGGTCTTGTTTCTTTGAAAAACGCATCTGCATCGAATGTTTTATACTTATCTAACTTCGCAAGTGAACGATGAGAAAACTCAATCTTTTCTGTTTCTTGTTTTTCATCTAACACGGTAAATTCATCGCCTATAATCGTTAAGAACGTTTTACGATAAAGATATGCTTCAAAATCGCCATCTAAAGAAATTTCAAACAAGTGACCGATGCTTTGTTTTAATTCTCCTAATTTATTTAAGAAAATTTCATCATCGTCATTATTAATGCGATAAGTAAACACCTTATTTTGATTATAAGGAATAAATTCACTTGTTGACTGGCTTTCTGCACCGTCTTTGTCTTCAATGATGCGTAAACTAATTTTAACGCATTGTATTCCTTGTACGTGAGCCTTCCGTACATCTTCTATGCGTAATTTTTTGTTTTCGATGAATGACTTAACTGAAAATCTATTATACTTTTCAGGTAAATAAGTCTTCTTAAATTCTTTCATCGTTTGCATACAATCGCCCCTTCTTTCCTTTTCACGTCAATATCTCTTGCATACTTAACCATAGTAGATAAACGATAAGATGTTTTCAACGATTTATCTTCCATGTTTTTTAAAGTTTTGTAATTCAGACCATTCTTCGTAAGTTCATTGATACTATCTACAAATATGTAGTCATTCACAAAAGAATTAAGTATTTGTTTAAGTTCTTTTGAATATGTCTTACAAGACTCTAAATGGTCAAGTCTATGAGCCACTTTGGTTAAAGTAGAAGATGTTACATTAAGTGGTTTGCGTTCTAAAGTATATCTAAAGTTGTACGCCGTTGCCATCGGTATATGACCAACAATAAGGTCAGTCATTGTATGGCGTTTAACGGCATCAATCATACTTAATATATGTTCTTCTAAGCGTTTGATGGCTTCTTCAAGCTGCAATATATCTCACGCCCTTTCATTATACTTATTTAATATTAAATGCGTACAAAATGATTATAGCATGTACGCTCTTAAATCGTAACCATGAAAGCAATAAAAAAGCACTCACAACATTGTGAGTGCTTAAAATCTATATGAGATTTTTATTAAACAAACGATAAATGAAATCTATTTATCGTCTTTCGGTTTAGAATTAGATTTAGAATTTTTATCTGGTGCATCTAATTCAATACCTAATTGGCTTGCCGTGTAATAGCCATTACAATTATTGTCTACGGTAATTGCTTTCAGCTTTTTCTTTCTAACATATTCTAATGCTTCTACTGGCGTTTCAAACTCAATAGGGTTTTCTTTTAACGCTTCTTTAAGTGAGAAGACAGGTTCGCCTGTTTCTACTAAATAAATAGCCATTGGATAACCTCATTTCATATTGTTTTTTAAAATACAAAAAAAGCCTACCACGTTTTACTATATAAATCAATAAAACGTTCTAGTAGGCAATTGACGTAAATTAAATTACTTTACGATGAAACATAGCGTTAACATCGCAATTCCTAACACACCGACCCAATGGTTTGCGATAATCGTTTCGCCTTTTTTACTACGGCGATACGTTTTCACACACTCGCAAACCACGAGTATTGCAAATAACAATAACAAAATATATAACATGGTACACGCCCTTGACTATTCGATGATTGCTCATATCTCTGCTAAAAATATGAACAATGTAGCCACATTCGAATAGCTTTCCTTTCCGTAATTTCGTGGCTACAACGAACACAACAAAACGTCTCACACCAACGTTTTGTTGATATTTATATTCTATCAGAAAAAGGTGCGTTTTTCAATAAAATATAGAAATTCTCGCATAAAAAAAGCAACCTTTTTGAAAGGTTGCTCATTATTTATTACGCCATTTTTTGAGCGATTTTATCATTCACTCTTGATAAGTATTTAATAGCAAAGTAAGTAACAAATGCACTTATAATTCCTATAAATATTGAACTATTAAAGAATGACAATGTAAATGTAATCAATGTAAAATATAATGCAAAGAATTGTCCGTAAACAATTGCAATTGGGTAAGATGTTAATTTACTTCTTAAATCATTAATCGGTTTAAACTTTGCTAAAAAGTTGCCAAATTTCAAACCATTTTTATTATAAGGGTTATTACTTTCAGGTTTTGTACCTTTCAATGTCACAATAACAGAAGTTAAAAGTATAGAGAATAAAATGAATGTCCCAATAAAACTTAGTATCATAATTTTTTCCTTCTTTCGTTTATTTTATATTTTAATTGTAATATAAAAAGATGTGTTTGTCAATTAAATAGCAAAATAAAAGATGCATTACGCATCTTTTTTAGTACGAAGTGGTTTTTTAGGTGTTTTCTTTGCTTTTTCATGCGTCCACCCTAAATGCCTACGCTTACGATATGTGTCTATTGTAGAGCCATTGTTATATATTTCTATAAAATCTTCACGAGTAATAGGGTAGAGTTCATTTTCGTAAATTTCATATCGTTTAATACCTTTAGGGATATATATCGCTTCTTCTCTAGTCCAACCAATTTTACGTCTGTTTTTATAATCGCTATATGTTACATAGTTAGCGACTAAACATTCCAATTCACGTTGATTGAATTGTCGGTAAGGACTTTTACCATTCTTATAATGTACAGGCGTTGTTTTAGCATCTTTATCAGACCAACCTTTTTCTCTACGGTCTCTATATATAGAATAAGTAATACCTAAATCAACAAGCATTTTAAGGCGTTGTTGTTTAGGTATATAGAATTCTTGATGTTTAATAACAGGTTGGTGTAAGGCACGATGCCGTGACCACTTCTTTCTTAATCTCGATTTGAATACTTCTTCAGTAATACCATTTTCTTCTAGTAGTGCATATTCATCATCAGTAATGAAATGCTTACGTTGTCTCGTCATTTTCCAATCTCTCCTGTACAAAGTAGAATGTTTTCTCAATCATCAAAAGGTCTTTTTCAGAAATATCATACCGGTCTAAAATACGATGTCGTGACACCATATTATCTACATCGTTTTGTATTTTTGATAAGGTCTCGAGTTGGATATATACCGTTTCATAACCATCAGCTATCTTATAAGGTGGTACTTCATCGATACTTTGACTAATCTTAGATGCAAAACTATAAGATACACCTAATTCTTCAGATAGATTTTTTACCGATAATGGTTTGGAACGTTTTTCATTTTCAAGTATCGCATCTTTCACACGTATACGCTGATACAAGCGAACGAATTTAGGTAATGCGATAGGTGGTAAACTTGGGTTAATTTCTCCATTATCTATGTGTCTTAAAATTGTACGCCTTAAAGTATTAAGATGTTTTATCTCTTGAAATAAAATAATCGACTCACTAAATACATCGATAGGTATTCCGAGATTAATATAATGCTCACACTCTTTCAGCATTTCTTTTTTGTGGCGTTCCCTTTTTTCAACTGATGATTTAAAAAACTCATACACTACATAACGGATAACGTTTTTAGAATATCCTGTTTGTTTAACGATATCTTTCAGACCAATTTGATTAGTTTCATAGTCTTTAAGTAGTGTAGATTTCTCATCAGAAAGTAAGGTTTTTAAGTTCTCATGAATTTCACTCATGTTCCATACCACACTTTCCTTTTTCTTTTAAATCTATCATGTAAAACGTCAGTTGTCAAAGCTAAAAGAGGGTAAAATTACCAAATGTGTAAATTGTAACCGATAGGGGAGGTGTTTTCTTCAATTTTCGTTACATTTTACTCTCCCCTATCGGTTTTGTAAGACGTAACAATTACGATTTACAGTTATCTCAAAGTCCCCTATCGATAAAATTAAAGTCCCCTATCGGTTGATTATGGTAAAATTAAGCTATCTCATGTATGAAAAGGGTGGTTTATTTTGAATGAATTAATGGAACAAATTACACTCACTCCTAACTTCATAATAGTTGGTTTAAGTGTATTACTTTTTGCCTTTACTACTTTTCTTTCTATCATGACTATTCGTATAAATACATTCAGAAATAGTACACGTATGATTGATGTAACTGCAAATTTAATTGCGATTGTTTTATCTTTTTTGATGCTTTCATCTATTATATTAGGTGTTCAAAACGATAAAAATGATGCCAATACGATTGAAAGTGAAGTTGTAAGCTACCACTATTCCCCTAACGACAGTAAGATAACACTAAAACAACCAATAGGAACAAAAACGTATCATGTTGAAGGTACAGCTGATAACTATCAATATGAAAAAGGAGATGTCGTAAAAGGGGAATTAGACGGCAATACGCTGCATCACATAACTAAAATTAATAACTTAGTTCTTGATAGACCTTTTACTAAATTCCACACATTAAGCCTTATGCTTGCTCTACTCAACATCTTGGTATTCTTTGATTATATCTTCCATAGTATAGTTAAAAATGGTTTGGAAAATAAAAAACCTATCATTATAGATTTATGGCGTGTGTTTGGTCTTTCAATAGCAACTATCCTTTTTATCGTTTTTGTTGCTATTGTTACTATCATAGATACCACAGATACAAGAAATGTGAAGATTGATGGTCAAGTCGTCAAAGCATTAGATGATGGTCATAGTTATGTAATTGAAGATAAACATTCTGTTAAGTACATCGTCCGAAACGTAAACAACCTAAATGGTCATGTCAAAATAGAAGTTAAAAAGCCATCTCATCGAGTCATCAATATACTAGATAAATAACAATCTAGTGACAGATGACGTTAAACGTGATAATATATAATTGTTTTTAATATTAAAAAAGAAAGGGCGATATAATGACAAACCTTACTCAAGCCTATGAAGGCTACCAAATTATTAACCAAGTAAACAGTCGTTTTAAGAAAGAATTAAACTTATCAGTAGTTCAAATTATGATTTTAAAAGAAGTTTCTCAAGTTGATGGAAAAATTAAAAAGAACGAATTAGATAAACGTTTAGGCATCTCTCGTTCGGTTGCTAATAAACCAATCAAAGAATTACGCCGTGAGAAATTAATCATCAAAGAACTTGATATCGAAAACGAAATGATTTCATTATTATCTATGTCTGATGAAATGAAAACAAAAGCAAAAGAAATTCTCGATAAAGCAAACAAAATCTTCGATGATTATTTAGAAGAACTTAAAAACCCTAAAAAAGAAGATGACAATAAAGACGCTGAAAGCAAAGACGATAATAAAGATGACAACAAAGAAAACAACAAAGAAAACAACAAAGAAAACAACAAAGAAAACAACAAAGAAAACAACAAACCTAACGAAGCGGATAATAAACCGAATAACAACCCAAACCAACAAAACATCAATGGAAATAAAGACAAAAACAAACCGAATGATGTTTTTGGTAAAAAGTAGTTGACAAATAACGTATCAGTTGATATATTATAAACAAGAAATTTATTATCCGTTCGGGTAAATTTCTTCTTCTTTCTTTTATTTACAATGAGCGGGGGAGGCGCACAAGATGCGTCTCCATTTTTTTTGCTCTTTTTAGGAAAGAGAACGTTACTTTTTAATTGTTTTGCTATATAGTGGAGAAGACGAGAAAAGTTTGAAAGAAGGACTAAATATGACGAATTTAAAGCATATGATAGAAAAATCAATTGATATTCAATCTAACGATAATCTTGAAGATACTTTTGTTACCGTTGTTGAAGGTTCTCATCAGCAGTTACTTAAAGAGTATGTAGATTTACTTGATGAGCAACTTACTGACAAAGAAAAATCTACTATCATTAATGAAACGGAACATGAATTATTCGATGATTTTAAAGACAATCAACCCTATACTTCACATGTATATGCTCATTGCCGTGTCATCGCTCAAAAATCATCTCTATTAAAAGAAGTATTAATTAAGTATCTAAGTCATAAAGATGTTTTGTATGACAATTTAAGATATGTATTACATCGACATGAAACTCTATATGGTGTTCCGTTACTAATTGACAGTCGATACATTACTCTTGAAAATCTAATAGATTTCTCTAAATTATATAGAGAACAAATTAAACTTGAATTTGATATTTCAACTTACGAACCTACCAAAGAAATAATCAATAAAGCCTATGATTTACTTGGTATTATTCCTACTATACGTTTAGTGAATTCTGATTATCTCGATACATTCTTAAATGGTATCAATGAAGCGGACAAACATGAAATCTCTTATTATATGAAAAATACAACAGATGCAGTTATTCGTAGTAGTCATGCTAAGTTTGACTACGAACGTGCTAAAACATATCACGAACATGGTATAGCTTCAGTTAAAACTCTTTTACGTTGGTCTAAAAAATCAAATGGTGCTTTGAATTACTTATTTGAACAAGCTAATGAAAGTGATAGATTAAAAATTTTAGAATATTGGTTACAGTTAAGACCGCTTCAAGAACTTCCGAATAATCTGTATACATTAAATAACGGTCTCAATGAGATATTAACGTCATACAACAACCCTACTGTAAAAAACGACTTTGAAGGCACACAAAATGCATTATTCTTACTCGAGAGTTTTGTAAAACAATATGTACGCTACCGTGACCCTTCAGAAACAATAGAAGTTAAAGAGACGTTATTAAACACACTAGATGATATGATATTACGTTACGGTAATGTTGTTAGATTGTCTGGTAATATTATCACAATTATATATAAAAATAGTCATTTTAAAGTAATGTAACCTGTTATTGTAACAGGTTATTTATTTTTGACGATTGACGTATTACATGATAATATTACGACATAACTAAATAAAAGGAAGTGAAGAATATGCACTATCACGAGTATAAGCACCCTTATTTAAAAGGAATAGCTGAATTATATACTCGACCTGAATGGTCAACGTGGTTGTTAACGATTTGTTTAATATTGTTACTTATCACAACTATCATAAGAGTAGTTAAAGTGAAAGACGATATTGATAATAAGTGGAGACTATCGTTATACTTTATCCCTTTCTTATTCTTTATTACAGTTCTCGCATTAGCACTAACATCTCAAGATTTACTCAAAAAAGGGTATTACGAGGGAGAAGTAACTGTATCTGAAATAACTACTATTAAAGATACAGATATGATAGGCTTGCATTTTAATGACGCATCTACACCTAAAACAATCAAAACACTTTTAGTAAAGAATAAAGCGTTTGTTAAAAAGAACAACATCGAAAAAGGCGATAAGATTAAGATTAAAACTGACATCACTTATCCCCCACCATCAAATATCAATTATTTATTGATTAAGCAAAGTGATATTCAAAAGATTGAAAAAGGGGAGAAATAGCCTATGAAAATGTCAGAAGATAGAACAAAAAATATCATTCTATTATTCATGTTAGGTATATTTATCATTCTCCTTGCTATTGCTATCGCTTTAGCATTTTTTAAAAGTAATTATTCTGATGAAGATAGAGAACGAGATGTAGAAAAGTATATTAAAAGGTATGATATCCCTTATCGTCAATCGTCTTCAGCTAAACATACAATGGTAGAATTTACTGATTTAAGGTGTCCTGACTGTCGTACATTCCACGAACGATATTATCGTTCACATTTACAAGAAAAAGTAGAGAATGGTAAATTGAATTATGTATCTATTTATTATCCTGTTGTCGATAAGAAATCATATGATTATGCCAATATGACAAGAGCAATCAGTCAATCTGGTCATAATGATGTGTTTTATCGTTTTGTTGATATAGGATATGAAACATCACGTATTGATAATGACCCTACTAAAACATTAAAGCGTTTATCTTTAAGCGCTAAAGATGAGAAAGATATTCTTAGTGAATACAACAAGATAAAAGGTCAAAAAGTAAACAAAGAAGAATTAGAAAATACTTTTAACATTAATCAAACACCAACTATCTTTATCGATGGAGAACCTATTACTGATGTTAATAAAATTGAAGAAAAACTTGAAGAATAGCTTTAAGGCTATTCTTTTTTATTGTAGATAAAAGGTCTAATTTTTATTTTACATACATATCCTTTTATGTTAAAATATATTTATAAAAAGAAAGAAGGTGCTTACTATGGAGTTTAATAGCTTATCATTGTTAATTGATGGTTATGATTGCAACTTAGAAAAAGTAGATGATAAGTCATATCAACTTTCAGTTACAGGTGACTTTCTCAAAATGTTATCAAATAGCATTGATAAATCAACAATGACTGGTGGGTCAACAAACTTTGTACATTTTGAAGGTCATGCAACAACATTAGATGGAAAAGAAGTAGAGGTTAACGATTATTTCGTTAAACTAGCAGTACGAATGAATAATGATGGTTTAGATATGTTTATTAAAGTATATTCATTCACAGAACATCTTAGACTATCTATCGAATATACCTTAACACTTGAAGATAATTGTTCTAATTTTGATAAAGTGTTTCTAGTTACTGACAATGCTGAAATAGAAAAAATATCGTCTGAATTTATGAAAAACATTAATATCAATATTAAGAACCCAAGTTTTGAAATTATCGACATTTCAGAATACGACAACGAAGTGAATGAATTAAGTAATGATATTGATATATATCGAGAAATACTTGATGATTTAAAATCTAAGGGAATGGAAAAACCAAATTTATTTGATTATATGATTTCATCATTATGTTTTGTAGGTTCTACACCATTTATTATGCTCATCACATTTACAATCATAATGCCTATGATTGTATTTTCTCTTTCTATCATTGACCTTGTACCTATTCATGATAGTGTTCATGGTAGTGTTGTAGAACTTGTATTATCAATGATTGTTTTGCTCATAGATGGAATGATTTTAAAATTCCTATACAATAAATTTTGGGACAGATTAATTATAAGAATAAATCTAGCGAAAATAAGAGTGAGAGAAAAGTCATTACGAAAAAACATTAATTTAGCAGACGCTTTTCGTTATAATGATAAATACGAACCAATTTTAACAAAACTTAATACTATCCTAGAATTTAAAAATGATAATCACGTAGTACATCGTTTATACGAATTCCTAGATGTGAAGAAATCAACTTCAGAATTCTTATTTATTGATTATGGAAATAAGGATAAAATCATTGAGAGATTTAATGGAGATGAGTCTCAACATGAGATGCTATCAACTAAGCAACAAGTAATGGTCTCAAATGTAATATCTGATGAAATAAACGTACAAGAATTTGAAGATATCTTTAATATTATTAATCGTTATAATGACACATTGAATGAACTTGAATACCAAAAAGAATACGCTAAATACCAAGAAATATATGGTAATAGCTTTAAGAAAGCAAGTCATTTAGATAGTGAATATATACGTTCTCTAAGTGAAATTTATGATGATTTAGAGAGAATTAATCAAGATATTGAAGATATAAAAAATTCTAAATTGAAAGATGTTCAATCATTAATGAAAAATATGATGAAAAATAAACAAGCGTAGATTTTACGCTTGTTTTTTTATATCTAACACTTTAAAAACATACTCTTTTATGTTAAGATACATATATAAAATAAAAGAAAGAAGTGTATTTATGGAAAATTTAGTTTATTTAGTACCTATTACGATACAAAAAAGAATGGCATTGTTGATGAAAGGGGAAGAAATTATTTTCAAACCTAAAAATCAACCAAATCAAACCTTTTTAGCAAGACTATTCTTTGAAACAGAAGACGAACCATTCGTCCAATTGACCAATTATGAAACAAGAGAAGTGACACATGTTAGACCATCTATTATGTTTAGTTATAAACATGATACATTTGCAGATATGAAATTAGTTGATAGTCTAAATGAAACACCTTTTTATAATGATTTATCAGTTGTGTATCAAGATGATATTGATGATACACAAGAAATCAAAACACGTAAAAAGCCATATAACACAGTTAAATCTTCCAGCACTTTAAATGAAATCAAAGGACAATTATCTAAATTCATTAGATACGTTACTCAAGAAGCGAACTGGAAAGATAGAGGTGAAGTAGCCTATATTAATGGCATACCTGTTTTAGATGTTTCAGGAGATTATGTATGTATTGCCGTTAAACAGTTCAATCAATACTTTGGATATGTTCGTACTGGTTGGATAAAAGAATGGTATCAAGTTGTCGCTAAGTCTTCAACAAACCAATATGGTAAACGTTATCCTTACACAACACGTAATTTACCTAATGGAGATACTGTAACAATGTTATACATTAAAAATGAAATCATTGAAGAAATTGGTTTAGAAGCATTACTTAATAAATAAGAAAAGGTTAGGAATAATTTCCTAACCTTTTTTGTGCCATTCGATATATTTATCTTTACCGTCAAATACAACGACATCTTGTTTTTGTCTTAACATTGGAACAGTCTTAATGTAGACTTTTGAGCCTTTTTTAATACTTTCTTTTGCTACTTCTTTTTTATCTAAAAGTAAAACATACTTACTTGTCGCTGGAGAGTCTTTAGCAACTAAAATAACTTGATTATCTTTGTAATTAGCCACCTTTTCTACTTCCATTGTCCCCTCATATCGACCTATATCGCCGAACAAGTATGTACAAACCACACTAATATAAAATGCAATTAATAAAACACTTAGACCAAAGAAAAAGCCAATAACTTTTGTTGTATTTCTTTCTCTAATTTGTTTGACCGTCATATAAATAGCTAAAGCTAAAACAAAAACACCTACAATCATTATAAGCCATGTAACCCAATTTTGACTGTATATCATCGCTAATATACCATCTTTTAAACGACTTTCTGTTTCATGGAATTTAAACATGATGCAACGCCCTTTCTCGTATGAATATGACACTATTATATCACTACTTTATATAATACTACGACACTTTTTTTATTTGATTTATAGCACCTTATATCATATACTATATTTGACAAGTAAAAAAGGTGGTTGTGTTATGACAAAAGGGGAGAAAAAGCAGAAATTACGTGATGACTTTGATAACGGTAAAATTACTTTAACTCAATTTATAAAAGGCTTTTCTAAGATTATGGATATAAAAAAAGGCTTACGCTAGTAACGTAAGCCTTTTATTTCGTTTATTGTAATTTAAGCATTTGACCAACATAAATTGTGTTAGATTTTAAACCATTAAGTTGTTTAAGTTTAGTAACAGACATATTGTTACTTGTAGCGATACGATATAATGTTTCGCCACTAACAACTTTGTGAGCAGGTCTCAAGTATAAAGTTTGTCCGATTTTAATCTGATTTGTTTTAAGACCATTCCATTGTTTAATATCATCAATACTTTGACCGCTTCTTCTTGAGATATTATAAAGCGTATCATTCTTCGTTACTTTATAAGTAGATGTAGTGATTTTAGTTGTTTTCACTTTTGGTGCAGTTAAACGTAACACTTGATTGACTTCGATATTGTTAGAAGTTAAGTTATTCCATTTCTTGATATTAGAAATAGATACACCACTACGCATTGAGATATTCCAAAGTGTTTCGTTAGGTTTCACTTTGTGAGCAGTACCAGTAATTTTAGTAGTAGCAGCTTTTGTGCTAGTTGCTTTAGAACCACTAGAATGAGTTAAGTTGTCGTAATGATATTTAACCAAGTCATAGAATTGGTTCATATCATATCCCCAACTAGCAAAGTAACTAATAGGGTCTGTATGGTCTGTACCACCATAATATTTACTTACACCATTGTGAGAAAGGACAGTCCCTTTACCATAGTTGTTATCAGCAAGTGACGGTTTTAACCCGTTTTGTTTTAATAAGTAAGCAACTAAATAAGCATCGTTGTTAACTGATTTAGCAAACCCGTCAAACGTATGTTCACGAACTAATTCGATATTAATATAATAAGGGTTTGCCACAGGCCCAGCACCCCAAGATAAGTAGTTAAATGGTGCAGTTTGACGAATTTCATTACGGTCTACATAACCATGAACGAACGCATTTCTCCAGTTATTATACATGTAGTTAACTTCGCCATTTAATGTACTATAAGGGTTTGCCGTTTCGTGAATAACCACACCGATTGGCTTTTTAGATTTATAGTTATATTTCGGTAAACTATTCATGCGACGGTCTTGAGTAATAGTCGCTGGTTTGAAATTATGTTTTTTGATGTAACTGTTAACGCTACTACTTGGCATAGCAGAGAATGTTTGAATACGTGGAGACCCAGCACCATCACGAACATTCTTGACCGAGCCGTTTTCGTTAATATCTCCATCATTGATTTTTTTGTCTTTTTTAGTTAATTGGTCTTCCAATTGGTCAGGAGACATTTTCTTTGCTTTATTAAAATCGATAGGTTTACTTGTATTGCCAGTTGTGGCAGTTGCCTTTTTACCATCGTTGACTTCTTTATTTTTATCTACTGATGTTGCTTTCACATTTGCACTATCTTCAGCAGCTTGTACAACGCCTGTACCTAATGATGTTGCTAAGATAGTAGCACTAAGTACGGCGAAAGGAATTCTTTTTTTTACACCCATTTTTTTGAACCTCACTATTTATATATTCGTTAAATATTCATTTAACAAATCATATTTTAATCGACTATTTTTATATTAGCAATTTAATCATAAAAAAAGTAACCTAATTGTAATATACAACTAGGTTACTTTAATGAATTCATTCGTATAACTTATGAAGCAAAAGCGAGTTGACCATTTTTATATTCAACTTTATCGCCTTTTTTAACGGCTTCATAATCTTTTTTAGGAACAACTATTACTCGTTTACCGTTCTTTGTTTTAACAGTCACAGTATAAACTTTTTCATTGTTGTTCATTTGTTTTTTAATCATATCGAGTTGCTTGTTTACATCTAATATCTTGTGATGATTATAATCGTTCATGCCTAAATTCATCATGCCATAATAGAACAACCAGTTATTGTAAAACATTGAGTTATTAAACTGGCGTTCATACGTTGTCGGTTGTTGTTTGCTTGATGTACGTTGTTGTGTCGGTTTAGATAATGATTTAGGTGTTTGTGCTTGTGATGGTTGATGATATTGGCTTTTCGTTGTTGTTTTATTCATTCCTAATGTATTTTTGTTTGATTGGTTCAATGCACTAGAACGTGTTAAACCACTTGATTTTGACGATTGTGAAGCGGAACGACCATTTATATTAGATACGTTCTTATTTGATTGATTTAAAGCACTAGAACGTGTAAGTCCACCAGTTCTTGATGCGTTCATACTAGAATTCCTTGAAGAATTCATAGCACTACTCATTGAACTTCTTGACGAACTACTCATCGAACTACTTGATGAAGTTGTGGCACTTCGGCTCGCACTAGATGAACTACTCGACATTGATGAACTACTACTTGTCGATACCGATGCTCTTGAAGTTGTAGCAGCATCAACATCGGGTAGGGTAAACCCTAAGACCAGTAAGATACTTGCTAACGCCATTATCAGTTTATGAAAGGTTGTCTTCATACTTCCACCTACTCACTATCATCGTTTTTGTCGATTTCTTTTTTATCTGTAATTTCTCCTTCGATATCATCATTGCCATACGTCATATATGGTGGTCGATAGATATGGAAGTAATAAGCACCTTCTTTAACATAAGGTTTATCATCGCCATCTTCTAAGACGTGTTCTTTAATTCTACTTACCTTTGTATTGATAGTTTTCTTTTTATGATTTTTAGGACTAATATAGCCGATTTCTACTTTCGGTGTATTATCACCATTGTTTAAAACTTCATAGTAGACTAAATCAGCCTTTTTCTCATTAGTATCTTCTTTGCTATCACTAGAACTTTTTTTGTCTGATTGGCTTGTTGCTTGTCCTTCATTATCATCTGTTGACTCTATTGAGTCACATGCACCTAGAAATAAACTACATGATAATAGAGAAGTTAGTAATAACGGTCTAATCTTCATCTTCAATCACTCCTTCATAAATATTACCTACACGTTTTGATGTGTAACTACTTTCACTATCACTACGTTTAACCAAAGTACGAACGATAATATTATCTTCATCTTCTTCATTGATTAAGATAAACATTGGAATAGATGCAAACGCATCATTTTTCGACACTTTTATTTCAGTATTTGTTGTTGGTTGGTACACGATTTGATAGATTTCGCTTTTTTCCGTTTTCTTATCAGTTAACTTAATATAGTCGTCAACGAAATATTCGATTTCGTCATCTCCATAAAATTGAGTCCCTAACATCAATTCAACTTCGTCTAAGGTAAATGAAATGAGATTACCATCTATGTCTTTACCTTCAGATTTAATGTTGTCTGTTTCTTCGCTAGTATCATCTGTAAACACAAGTTTAGTGACTTCTAGCATTTTCTTTAATTCTTTATGCCAAGCACGATATTTAAACATATTCTTCTTTCATTCCTTTACTTTTTAATATGAATTTTACGATTAATTTGATGCTTTCATTTCTAATTTTTCTTTACCAGCATTTGGTACTATTTCTAAGATGTTTGTATCTTTATCAAGGATAAGACCATGATTTGATTTCACTTCTAAAGTATCTCCTTTAGCAACACTTACTTTTTCAGGTAATTCAATTTCATAAGTTTTACCATCAATTTCAATAGTTGCACCACCATTTATTTTATCTGATACACCATCTTTTACTTCAAGTTCTTTATCCATATCAACATATGCATATCGTTGTTCATTCTTTACTTTAATTGTTTGCCCTAACGGAATTACCACGCTTAACACAGGTAATAAGATGATTGAAACACCACAAACCACCATGAACCATCGTCTTGTTGGGTATACCTTAAAACGCTTTGATAGTCCAAATAATATTACATAAATACCAAGTGCAATTATTATCAAAGATACTATAAAAAGAAGTCCATTTTGGTAAACATCTTTCGTTATTTCAAAAAAATTTAGATTATCTAGTTTCACGTTTTCTCGCCTCGTTTCTTTTGATTATCAATCGAGTATTAATGCCATGCTTTTATAGTTACCTTATCATCGTTTTCTTTAGATAACTCAAAAGTATTTTCTTGTTTATCAAGAATAAGACCATGATTTGATTTTACTTCTAAAGTATCTCCATCAGTAACTTTTACATTGGAAGGTAAATTCATTTCATAAGTTTTACCGTCCACATCTACTAACACACCATTAGATAATGTATCTCTAACTTGAAGTTCTTTATCCATATCAACATATGCATATCGTTCTTCTTTCGCTGCTTTTAACATTGGTTGTCCTTCAGGGAGAATTATAGCTACTGTTGGAAAGATAATTAATGCACTACCTAAAACCAACATAGCCCAACGTTTCATGTCGTCCGATAACGGCAAATTATTACGCTTAAATATTCCAAACAATATAAACAAAATACCGAAAGCAATTAAGATAGCTGACATGATAAATTGAAATTCTTTACTGAATACATCGCTTAGAATTTCAAAAAAACCTAAACTTTCTAATTTCATATTATCCCACCTTTATTAAGAGTATGTTTTTTCAAAACGCTTTGTTATATCTGAAATATTTTGAAGATGACGTTTGATTTCTTTTTCGTTTTCTTCTTTTTCTTTTTCTAGGTCATCATTGTATTCAATAACAGTATTGATGCTTTTTGCGTCATATTCGTAACGTTCCACTTCGTTGTTGGCTTTTTGATATAACTTGATACGTTCTTCACGTTCTTTCAAGCGTTCTAATTCAGCTTTTTGTCGTTCAATTTCATCACGTTGACGTTTCAATGCACGTTCATGCTTACGACTACGCATAATACTATCGCTAACTTTAATCATTTCTTCTAAAGTGAGTGGTTCACTTTTAACGTGTTCTAATACGTCAGCTTTTTCTTCTAAAATTTTTCCACCATTTTCATAACTTTTGACTTCATCATAAGTTACTACAAGATATATATCTTCTTTGTTAAAGTCATCAATAGTTATTAATTCATCTTTAACTTCGCAATTCTCACGAACACTTCTAGTAAAGTCGATAATTTCATAAGCATGGAAGATATTTCCATCTTTCATCGCATAAATATCATTTAAAGAATTGAATTTTTCGCCATCATAAGTATTACTTTCAAATATTTCTCTTTGTCTTCGCAATCTTTCTCTTTCTTTTCTATCTCTTTCCGATATTCTCTCGATGCCTGATGATGCTAAAACGAGAAGTAAGAGCATAATAACTATACCGACCACAGACGTAATAACTTCTAACATTATTTAATCACCTCCTTCTAAGTCGAAAACGACATAAGGTTTAGTGATGTTAAGTATCATTTGAATAGTTTCACGAGATAATTTATATTTTTCTTCTAACTCAACGTCAGATAGGGTAGCGCTATCTTTAGCAATTTCAATATTACGTTCAATCAGTTTTCGAACATCTTTATCCATACGTGGCAATGCATTGTCTGCAATGTCAATTGTGTCTTTAACTTTCATTAATCGACTACGTGTAACACCGAATTTATCTATGATTTTTTTATAATCATGTTCATTAGATTTAAGTAATCTTTCCAATTGAATAGTTACGACATATGACTGATATCTTAAATCAATAAGAACATATTTGAGATTATCATCATGATATTTATCAAATACACCATAAGAAATAAAACGTTTAATCAATTTCTGTTTAATTGTTTTAGGTACATCTTTAGAAGTTTTAACTACTACATGATTGAGATAACCATTACGATAAAGTTCATCGACAGTAATTACTTCTTTTAAAAATGAAAGAGCAATTTCTCCACGTTCTTTAATATTTTCTTTTCTCAACTTTCCGATATCATATCCCATTTGATTATTGATAACGCTAAATACCATTTGCTTTGAAGTGTCGCAATGTTCTGCAACATCATCAATTTCAAGTTCATTTTTTGCAAGCCGATTTATTCTTTCATTATTATTTCGTTTTAAATAAGATATTATTTGTTCGGTCTTATTCATACGTTTCATTTTTTAACCTCTTTTCTTGCTATTTATAAATAGAATTTATCATAATAGAGTACAATAATCAACTATATAAATCTCTAAATGTATATATAATCTATATATAACGCCTTTAAATAGGGTAATTATAGAAATTATGTTTAGTTTAAATATAAATGACTATTTTAATAAACTTATGTTGCTTTTTTGATGAACACATTTATAAATGTAATAAAAGAAAAACTTTTTAATTTGACGTAAATATCTTTTCATGTTAATGTATATTTATAAAATAAATTTAAAAGAAAGAAGGGCATAAAAATGAAAAATTCGTTTTTATTAGAAAGCATTAATCGAAGTTTAAGTAATAAGAACTTAGATAATGATAAGGTTGTTGATAGCATTGAAATTTATGCTAAACCTTTAAAAGAAAGTATCTTTAGTGATGGAGAAAATTCTATTAGTGGAGATGAAAGAATTTACGATACCAGTTTAGATAATCTAGTTAAACAACTAGATACTGTGTATTTCTTCGATGTTGACATCTTATCCGATATTTTAAATCAATCAAAAAATAAAGATGTATTAGACGCATTAAATGTATTTAATATATATAAAGATGCCTTTGACAAACTGCTAAGAAGTAATGTTATCCCACTCGTAACATCACTTTTATTAGAATATAGACAGTCACTTAATTATGGTAAACAATACGGTGTAAATGGCAAAGTTATGTTCGAACAAGTAATCATTCTTAATCGTATGAATTACATCTTAAACTTAAATAAGTCTTTAAAACATATCGTTGTACCATACAACACGTTTATATTAGATGCGTCATATGGCACTATTAATGCCGTTCCTTTTGATGCTTTTGATTTTCATGATTTGCGTAATAAATCTGAAGAAGAATTAATGGAAAATTATGTTTTAAATAATTTCATCGAAACACGTAATCAAATTGTTTCTGAATATGAAGCGGAGATTGATAAGTTGCGAGATGAATATATTTCACTTAAAAGCGAAAATCGTGTAGAAGAATATGACCCATTTAGTGTATATCGTCAAGAATTGCAAAATGACACTTCAAAAGTGATATTAAGACTACAAGAAGATGAATAAAGTAATCGTCCAACCACCTTGTCTAAAAGATAAGGTGGTTTTTTAATTTTCTTCTTAATCGTCCTTGATTGTCGATGTTCCAAGTGGTACAATTGTGCCAAGTGGAACAACCAGTTTCACATAAATATTTATGAAATGAGGTCAGATGTAATGACATCAACTATTGAGTTACAAAAGAGAGAACTTATCGACAACTTAATCAATCAAGCTAGAGATGTCATTCAAAACGCAAATACATCAAAATCTGGCAATATTTTAATTGAAACAGATGATAAAGATGTATTCCAAGAGTTGATTTCAATTCTTATGGCGTTTATGACGACACTAGATTATAAACCAAAAACAAAAAGTTTTATTACTGAGAATTTTAGTGTTCATTACAACACACTACATAAATTATGTTTTAAGAAAGAGACAAGCGTGATTTTACCATCAACAGTTGATACATTCTTAAATGAATGTGAAACGCTTGCTAATATACATTTCGGAGAATTACAAAGAGCATAAAAAAAGCGACTTGTTTCGCAGGCAAGTCACTTGAAAGAAAGCAATTACTTATTTATTTGATACATTGATTATATCATTTCAACCGTTATAAATCAACGGTTTTAGCGTGTTTTACGCTTATTTAACAATGCTTTCTTTCCTTGCTCGTTTTACGACACTTATCAAGGAAGGACGTTTTTTATGTTACAAGAAAAAGTAGGTCATTTTGATGCAAGTAGAAGTAAAGATGAGTTTGCAGAAGAATATCAAACTTCATTATCTAAATCACATTGGTTAACACAGTTAGAAATGAAATACCAACAAACTGTTAATATCAATAATGATGAAATCACAAACCCTAATATAGTTATTGATTTCTTAGAATACTTACAATATTACTTCAACATCACACTTGATGTTGGTACTTCATCAAACTTCTTCAAAGTAAGAGATACAGAAAAAGATGATTTTGAAACAATACTTGATAGTTTATATGAAGATGATGTATTAGGAAAATCACTATTACGTTCATATATTTATCTTGTATTACTTAATCGTAAAATGATGAACTATTCATATAATGACAACTCGTCTTTTAATTTCGACTTACGTGATATTTATTATCTTAATGGCATTGAAATTGGTAAGTTTGATGATGTTACATCAATTCCAAGTAATATCTTAAAACGTGGTAAAGTCAATTTTGATAAATATCAAACAAAAGTACGCCGCTTCGTTCGTCAACTGATACAGTACGAACAACTTATCAAAGCAAAAGATAGAGAAGTAGAGCATGTCATGAGCAATACAGATGATAGCGACAAGAAAAAAGAGAAGAAAATCAAAATGTTAGAAAATCAAAAATTCTCTATTATCAAAAAAGTCGAATTATTAAGTTTTGATATTCAAGATGAAGTTAGTACAACAGCAACACATGAAGTCGCAACGCAAGATGATATTGCACGTTTTATTGCTACATTCGTTTGCTATGGCATTAAATTACCACATGAAGTTATGACTGAAGCAAAACGTTTAGTGTATAAAATTCATTATCATGACTATGCTTATCAATCATCACACCGAGATATTAAATACTATATTGATAATGACACATTGTACTTCCAAGACGTTAAAAACAAAACGTGGGTAAAAGCACATTATTTAATCTCTAAATATGTAAGTGTTCTTGCACCAACGTTACGTTTAAATAAAGAACAACTTAGTGATTTATTATCTATGGTTGTCGAAAAGATTTCTTTACAAAAACATATTAATGTCTTTGCATTTAAAAAAGACTGTATTTTCATGAAAAACGGAATGATTGATATTGATTTTAAAGATGATGGTTCAATCTCTTATCAATTTATCAATTATCAAGATATAAGCCATCGTGAAGTGATGTTCAAATATGCGACTGATTACCGTTCAAATGTAACTTATAACGATAGTGTTCGAATGGTATTTAACGACAACCCTTTGAATGAACCTGTTACACCTAATTATATCTTTGGTGCTTTAGGTCAACGTGGTTATGAAGTAACTGATACGATGACAAGTGATGAACGTATGCGTACTCAAAAAGAAGCGGACGCACGTAGCAACTTATTTATGCAATACTTCTTAAAAATCTTAATGCCTTACAATGATTTACCAATTTTAAAAGACCGCTTCATGTATATATATAATGCATCAAACTCAGGTAAATCAACATACATGAAATTAGCATTTAATTGTGTAGGTCGTTCATCAACAGCAAATCTAAGTACCAAAGACTTCAGTTCTAAAGAGTCGTTTGGACTTGTGAATATCATGGATAAACGCCTTATCTTAGTAGATGAAGCAACAGACGGTAACGAGAAAATAGATAGCGAGAACATTAAGCGTGTATCTAGTAAGGAATATATGCTCGTCAATCAAAAGAATAATAATTATATTGGTTTTGAACCTAATGCAGAAATGATATTTGCATCAAATAACGAACCAACATTTACTGATGAAACAGAAGGAACGGAACGCCGTTTACTTGCTATGCAATTAGCGAATGGTTATGCCTTTGATACAAATGATGACTCACGACCACAAGATTTTACATTCATTAAAGGCGACTATATCGAACGTGATGATTTTAAATCAGCTTGTATTAAGTGGGTATTAGAACATGTAGATACTCATCGTCCTATTCCACAATCAGTTATAGAAGATGCTAACAGTTTAATTGGTAAAGAAGACGATGTTAAAAGTTTTGTTACTCGCTTAACGCAACATGTTGATGAACCAACATTTATTGATACTAAAAACTTATATGAATTATATAAACTTGAATGTCTTGCCAATGGTCGTACTATCAATACAATCAGAAATAAAACAAACTTCAAGAAAGCACTTAATAAGATACGTCATGGCATTACATCAGTTAAAAACGTTATTCATTCTAAAGTAGACGTTAGTAATCGTTTAATTGCTTTAGAAGGAGAACTATTTGAAGAAATCAATAACGTTCAATCAAATAGCGAACTTAGTAACACATTATCAAAACATTTTATGGATATGATGACAACTCGTAAAAAAGATATAGAAACGCTATATACTGAAATGATTGAAGCGGATAATAAACAACGTCATCTATCTAAGATTGATGTAGGTCGCAAACAAATGCATGTCATCTTACCACCAAGTGAAGATGTTATGAGTGAAAAAGAATTACGTGACCTTATCAATAACCACCGTACAGACTTCTTACACAAAATGATGAATAAAACAAACTTAGAATATATTAATACAGGAGATGTAATCAAACTTGATACACCAATCAATATGACGGTAGACAAAACATTTAATAGTTATACCAGCAAAGACACACCACATACAATTACATTCCAATCATTTATTAATTACATTGATTAATATTTAAGTTAGCCACGTACTCAATAGTGCGTGGTTTTTTATTTGTACAGATATCCACAGATATACATGATTTTGATTGAAATATGTATATTACCATAAATTTGTGAGAGAAAATTTCGAGAAATTGCGAGAGTTTTTTTCTCGCAAAAATGGTGTAATCTCATAAATTCAAAAAATTAAGTGAATATCTAAAAAATGATGTAAATTTACGAGAATTTTAAGTCCAATTTTTCTCGCACAGAGGGGTCATTTTCTCGCACACAGACCATTTTTCTCGCACAGAGAGGGTGTTTTCTCGCACACAGACCATTTTTCTCGCACAGTAGTTTCGAATGAACTATTTATATAGAGCCTTTTCTTTAGTAAATTACTATAAATTACGAGAAAAAATAAAAAAACTTAGACCGATAAAACATTTTTCCAACTTACTAATTTTTTTACCCCTTAAAAATGCATTTTCGATAAATTTCGAGAATTTTTACGCATTTTTCTCGCAAAACACACTCTATCCTATGTGGCAGTTGGAGTTTCGCCATTTTTTAATTTTCTCGCACACTCTCGCACGCTCTCGCAATTTTAGCAAAAAGTGTCTCTAACCCTTGTGGCACAACGTGTTTGGCTTTTAAAATTTTTCTCGCACAGAAATTTTTGTATATTTAATCATTTTATGTATAAGTGAACAATGTGTTGGTATATGTTCTTAACAAAGGATAAGACTATATATGACGGTGGTTTAAGACTTTTTGGTTTGACGAACTCGCACTTATATGATAATATCTAAATATAAAATAAAAGAAAGAAGTGATATTATGAAAGTTGGTACACACTACAACTATGTAATACGTGTAGGTAATGAATACGTGGCTAACGATAAAGCAAACGCATTTACAGATGATTTTAATGAAGCACATGTATTCACTTATAAAAAAGCAACGACAAAAGCTGGCATGTTACGTCAACGTTTTTTAGTTAAAAAAGATGAACGTGCAAGTCAAATTCAATTAGTTATTAAATACAATAATAAATAGAGGTGTAAATAATGAATAAGAAACAAATCTTAGTAAGTGGTTTAACAACAACAACGTTATTATTTGGAACAACAGTAGCACACGCAGAAAATAATAATGATAGCCAAACGGAACAAACACAAAACACTAACGAAAATGAAAGTAATCAAGATAACAATCAAGAAAATGGTAAAGATACAGTTATTGAATTAAAAGAGCCTGTTTATGCTCAAGGTGGTAGCTTAAACGATACGCAAAAGGAAGAAACACGTAAGTTGCTTGGTGTTTCTGATGACACTTCAACATACGATGTCACAGTAGATGATGTTAGAGAATTTATGGGTACAAATTACGCTACTATCTATTCAAGTGCTTTAATTACTCCTAAGAAGTTCGCAAAAGGTGTTGATGTAGATATCGTGACACCTGACAACATTCAAGAGATTACAAAAGCACAATACATCAACGCAGCGATAACAAGTGGTATTCAAAATGCAAAGATTAAAATTGCGTCAGTTAATGAAGTAACTGGAGAAGGTGCGTTAACTGGTATCTATCAAGCCTTAGAAAGAGAAGGGTTTGAAGTAAGTAAAGAAGATGCTCAAAACGCAAATCAAGAAATTAGCGATTTATCCGAAATCAATCAACAACAAAAGGAAAATGGTAATGACGACTATTCAGACGAAGCGATGAATGGTGCAGTTGCCGATATGAAAGAACAAGTTGCCGATAAAAAAGCAAATAACGAAGATGTAACAGAAGATAAAGTCCGTCAGATTGTTGAAGATACACTAAAAGAAAAAGGTTTAGACCAACAATTAAACGATAGTCAAAAAGAAAAAATCGTTAATATTGTTATTAATGCATCTAATTCACAAGCGATGAATAATGACCCTGAAAGTTTTAAAAAACAATCTGAAAAACTTAAAGGTAAATTATCAAGTGCATTAGATGATGCGAAGAATAAAGCAGAAGAATTACAAGAAAAAAGTGATAATAGCAAAGATGATAAGAAAGACGATAAAAATGCTTGGGATAAGTTCGTTGATTGGGTAAAAGGTTTATTCAGTTAAACTTAGTCTTTCTAGTGTGCTATGACTGTTCATAGTACACTTTTTTAATCATTAAATATGGTAAGGAGAATATATATGACAAGAAAAGAATTTATTGATTTACTACAAAACATCAAGGACAATAGTCCGTTGGCTAGAACGATTGACATTGACTGGAACAATAAAGTAGTTGAATTTATGGAACATATTTTTGAACAAGACTTTGGCGTAGATATCAGTACCGCTTCAAAGGAAGAAGTTCAAGAAGTTGTTATAGAAAGTGATTTAACTTTCGTTGACACTAATAATAATTCAAACTATGCATATGAAGTAGATGAAGAACAAAGTCTAGCCATTAATAGCAATGTACATGCAACGTTAGAAGTAGAAACTAAGCCATGTTATATCGTTATTAAACATGAAAATAATGACATTGAAAGTTCGATTTCACATCGACCAATCGCATTGTTCGATGATTTAGAAGATGTTAAGGCATTTCTGAATACAGAGAATATTGTTAGAACGGAAAGTTTTGCATTGTATGACCAAAACGATAATGAATATAACGTTTACACAGTTCGTTTGAATACAGAATATACAGAAGTTCCAGTTGATATTACAACATTATTATATTAAAAAGGTGGGATAAAACAATGACGGAATTTAGTTGGGACGGTTTTACGATAACACTTTTAGTAGTAGGCATATTAGTCGCAATCGGTATTCTAATCTCAATTATATATGGTATTAATGAGAGAATGGCGAAAAATGACAAACTTCATACATTACAAACACGTCTTGAAAAAAAGGGATATGATGACAAAGAAATTAGAAAAAGACTTAGTTATGCAAGACGTAATTACAGATTAGATAATGATGGTTACTTGTATGCACCATTAGTGGCTATTGTAATGAGTGATGATTTTGATAGCCAATATCATTCGTCATCGCATCACGACCATACACACCATGATAATGACTTATCTAGCACTAGCAGTCATAACTCATATAGTAGTGATTATTCATCAAGTAGTTACGACTCATCAAGTAGTAGCTTTGACTCATCAAGTGGTGGAGATGCAGGTGGTTTTTAACACGACTTTTGGTCGTGTTTTTTTATTTTTGACATCTGACTTTTCACATGATAATATCTCATTAAATTTAAAGAAAGAAGTGATATAAATGTCAGACTCATTATCGCAATTATTAAGAACAACGATATCATTTAAACGTTACGGTTATGCTTTTAAACAAGATAAAGATTTAGAAAAAGAACTCGGTCTCACATCTCGAGAATTTGCTTTTCGTGTTTATGACCAAAAAGAAGAAACATATTTTGGTTATATTGTTCATTTAGATAATAAACTCATCAAATTTACTAAAGATGACGATAAAAAGGAATATCCTGTACAAAACTTTGATGAACTCGACTCAATCATTGTAGGTGAGTAATCATGTGGGTTATATCAATCGCATTAGTCATTTGTGGTGCTATTGGTCTGTTTTATCCAGTCAAAGAGTATAAAACGTATGGTCACATTTCAAAATCAACGTGGTGGCTTAGTTTGTGTATTGGTAGTACAGCGTTCGTACTAGGTATTGTTGTGCTTATTACGTTGTTAGGTGGTCTTTTGTAGTAAATCTATGTATCTTTTCACTTAGTCATACAGAAGACTTATGCTATAATATGTTTAGCGTACGGAGGACTTGCTTGCGTTCCAGCAGTAAGAAGCTGACCGTACATATAAGGTTGCTTACACGCGTCAATGAGCAACTTATAATAATAAAACTTTTGACACACTCGCCATATCATTATAGATATGGTGATTTTTTAATTCAATTTTAACTAATTCAAAATATATGTTTGACAAAGTAGCACTAATGTATTATACTTAACTCATAAAATAAAAGAAAGAAGGAATTAAAATGAAATTTGTTTATGGAAATTACAGAAATTGTCAATTAGCTTTCAATGAAGCGGAAGAAATTTTAAGAGAACGATTTGAAGATACACCAGTTTATTGTAACTGGAAAGACTTTGTTAAACAGTATTTCGACATTAGAAATCAAGCATTATTCGAAATTTTGTATTTTGATGAAATGATTGATTTTTTAGAAGATGAAGAACCTTACTCAATAAATGGAGATGTTGGTTTCGATAGAGATGATGTAATTAAAGCATTTGAAAACTTGAAAGATTATATTGAAAGAACAAACGTGGTTGCCTAAACCACGTTTTTTTATGCATATTATAAAAAGCACGTTCAATTTTATTTTTTTGACAATGTTACACTTTTTTAATAAACTGTAATTATCAAATAAAATGTATTTATATATTGTTAGGTTATACATACTATCTTTGATTTAGATAGGGGATATGTCATAAGGACAATCTTTACATGTTTAAATTATTTTCGATGTAAAAGATAGTCGTTATATTCATAACGTAAACTTAGATAGAATGTATTAAAGGTGTATTTTAAAAATAAAAAGGACGTGGAAAAGGTTATGCTATCTAAAAATGAACTTTCAGAATTGCTAGTGAATGATGATATAACAGATGACGATGTACCTTATATCAATGAAGCGATTAAAAGAAAACATTTATACAATCGTACTATTAAGGATAAATTGAGATTATATCCTTCTATTGAAGATTATTACGAACAACATCGTGGTCGTGTTACTAATAAAAAACAAAAACAAATCAATAAAATTCAACGTATTGATGATGTATATTCTGAAGACGTGAAGTCGTTTTTTGGCGATGACAAGTTACTAGATAAGTTCAATTCTAAATTCCTAATTTTGCATGATAAAGACGTTGTATTATTAAAAGGTACTGATTTCTTCTCAATCATTACTGCTCTAAGAATTGAATTGAGAGATATTGTTTTTCAATTACACGAAAAAGTTCTCTTAACAACGAGAGAAGTTGAATTTAAAAATGGCAATACGTTAACATCAGTCGTTAAAGATAGTAAACAAAAGATTGTTATTAATACATTAGTAGAACTTAGAGAAGCGGAAGACGATTATCAACTTAATTATACCGTTCTACATGATAGTGGGAAAAAGAAAACAGAAACAATTATAGTGAATAAAAACGAGAAGTTAGTAAATCTTGTGGAAGAAACTATTCGGTCTATTAAAAACGATATTATGTTTATTAGTAATAAAGTGTATATTGAAACAACAGATATTGTTGGATAATAGTTGTGATTTTACAAACGATTATTCGTTCAGACATGCTTGCAACTCATCTACTGTATAAGATTATTAAACCCACAAAGTTACCTTTTAAGGAATATTCAAAGTTTCATCATCGAAAGGTGACTTTTAATAAAAACGCTAATCATCATACAAAAAACTAACTAATTCATTCGTGATATGATTGTTTAATAAAGACAAAGTAAGAAAGGACTTGATTTAATGTTCACAAAAGAAGAAATGTCATTCCTAATGAAACTTAAAAATGAAGATTTTAAGTTTATTTCTAAACCGAACCCGTTCACAGTTATCGGTTACAAAAATAAAGACGAATTTATTAATAACCAAGAAACAGTTGTTTATTCACAGGCGTTTAACTATTTTGAGACAGAACAGCAATTAAATGAAAAACATAAATTCGATTTCTTAAAGCCGAGTCACTTATACAACATAGAACAACTATTTCAAGATGTGTATGATGAAAGTAAAAAAGAGCAACAAACACACCGATATGCATATGCTTTTGAAAATTTAAAAAAGAATTCACACTCATTTACAGTTCAATATATCTGTAATTTGGTTATGAATACCGAACACCCAGAAGAACTCTTAGAAAATTTAATGAAAAGTAATTTTTATCCATACGAAATCAAGTATGATGATTGTACCAACTTAGAAGATTACTTTAATAATGATGTTCGTAAAAATAACACCGTAGATAAAAAAATTCGTAATAAATCATACACAAATTTAACAGTAGAAGATATGGAAATCGTTTGTAAATTATATTTTGATTATTGCTTAAAAAAAGTTTTAGTAGAATTTAAAAGTTATATGTAAAAAATAATTTAAAAATTATTTATATCGGATAAAAAAAGAGTGCTTTTAGTAGCACTCTTTTTCATTCTTGAATTTCTTCGATGATTTCTTTTATTTCATCTTCGTTCGCTTCATGAACTACATCGTTGCTAAAGCAACGAGTTTCTAGGAACGCTCATGACTTATTTTACTTATTTCAAAGCAAAATAGAGGTCTAAGCTATTTTACTAAGGCTTGTCCCAAGCCAATTTTTAATATGTTTTTTGCTGCATTTATATCACGGTCATGTTCAATGTGACATTTAGGACATGACCATTTTCTTATATCAAGTGATTTTTTACCACTATCATAGCCACAATTTGAACACATCTGCGATGTTTTGTAAGGGTTAACGATAATTGCTTGTTTATCATATCTATCACACTTATATTGAATAAGCGTCTTAAACTTTTGCCAAGATTGATTTGCGATACTACGAGCAAGTGTATGATTTTTAATCATATTAATGACTTTCAAATCTTCAAGTGCTATCGTATCATAATTTCCGACTAAATAAGTTGTTATTTTGTGTATATAATCATTTCTTGTATTTTTTATCTTTTCATGAATACGAGCAACTTGTCGTTTAGCTTTTTGATAGTTTTTAGCATCAATAAGACTGACACCTTGTTTCTTAGCTTGAAGTCTTCGTCTTGCCATACGTTTCTCCCAAAAATGAAGTTGCTTTTGATATTTTAAATGTAATTTTTGTGATTTAAAGCGTTGTCCATCGGACAAAATAGCTAAATCTGTCACACCTAAATCTATTCCGACTGATTTCCCCGTTTTATGTAGTGCTTGATTTTCACTTTCTACAAGTAAAGAAATTTCATATCGTCCTGAATATTTACGTTTAACTGTTACAGATTTAATACGCTCATTTTCTATATGATGAATACTTGACCGACACTTAACCCAATTTAGTTTAGGTAATTTAATATAACGTTGATTTTCGTTGAAACGAATATTATTACCACGTATTGTACTTGTATAACTTTGAGAAATATGCTTTTTACTTTTAAATTTAGGATATTTACATTGTTTTTTGAAAAATCTATCAAACGTTTCGGATAACGTTAAAACTGAACATTGAATAGCAACGCTATCAACGTCTTTCAACCATGTATATTCACGTTTTAATTGTGTGAGTAATACAGAAAGTTGTGTTCGTTTGAGTGGTTTAAGCGATTGATTGTTTTTATATCTTGTATTCATCATATTTAACATTTTATTCCAAACAAAACGTGTATGACCAAAAGTCATATCAATAAGTTCTTTTTGTTTTTTATTTGGATATATTTTACATTTAATGCCTTTATACATATTATCACCTCGCTTTCCCTATATATTATAACGCATGACTAATACCATATGTTACAAAATGATAGTCATGTAAAACTAATTTAAGGCATATATAGAGCATTTAGAAAATATATGTATAATTTACTTAAATTGAAATAACAAAGCCTAAAATCATGCTTAAAATCGTTTTTAGAGCCTGTTTTGTTTCGTTTTAATAAAAAAGTAGTGCCATAGTTTCCTATGACACTACTTGCTATTTATTACTTCTTAGCACCTTTGACTAATAGTTTGGCTACTTCTTTTTTATCAACTAAAATTGCTAAGTTGAATAAGTCATCGTATTCTCCACGCTCATCGCCATTTTCTAAACTATAAATACCGTCATCTATAATTTTGTCGTAAAGTCCATTTTCATCATAAAGAACTTTATAAGCATCTTCTAAAGTTTTAACATTTCTATCTTCTAGCAATTCAATCGCTAAATCTTTAAGGTATGACGTTTCACTAGGTTTATCAATTTCACAATAGAATAATTCTTCGTTATTATATGCTAAGTCTCTTAATTCTTCATCATTTAATGTTGGTAGTTCTCTTTTAAGTGCATGTTTTTTTGCTAACGTAACATTTCCGTTAACGATATCGTTAGCGTCTTCAAAGAATGTTGAAATGTTCATTTTTTCAACGTCAATTTCAAGATTGTCATACATTTCTTTTTCTTTATGAATTTCGAAAAATTTATTTAGTGGAATATAGTCTAAATCATAATCAATCATGAATTTATCAGATTGTTGATTTTCTTTACCGAATACATAAAGTTTATTTTCAATGACTTTATTGATAAAGTATTCCGTTTCATAGAAGTATCTATTTGCTTGCTTGTTTGTATAAATTCCAAACTCATCAATCATGTTTAAAGCAAGTGTTTGTAATTCACTTACATCTTTAGGACTTACAATTTTTGGAGTGATGAAAGATTTTAAATTGTCAAAGTGTTCGTCAACAATTTGTTCTACGTTAGAGAAAGTAGTATTAATTTTATTTTTTTGTGCTTTTATTTCAGAAGTTTCATTTGATAATAAACCTTGAATTTTTAAAAGTCCTTTAGGTAATCTATCAATATCTAGTTCAAAATTTTCTTTGAATTCTTTGATATCTGTTAAATATTTATGTTTTTGTATATCATTTGTAAATGTCGGAATGTTGGCATATGGTATTCCATCAATAACGATTTGTTTAGCGATTTCTTCATTACCATTAATTCTTGCGTTTGGATAATCACATTTATTAAGGTAACTAATTTTATGATTAATTTGTTCGTCTTCTCTATGAGTAAACATAACGTTATAAAAATCGTTATCCATATCCATAGCGAAAGAAATCGGAATATCATATTTTGCTAATTTTTTCTCTAAAACAGGTAGAATTTTTTCGTGTAGTAATGGTTCAATTTTCTTGTCGTCTTTTAGAATTTCATTACCAATACTTCTGATGAGTTCTTCATTATCTTTTGTGAGAGAATTATATTCTAATTTTCTGTCTGAAACATCAAGTTCAACTATATCTTCAAAGTCTTTAAGTCCGATAGGGAAGTTTAAACGAGCGTTGATTTTTAATAGTTCAGTATAATGTAACAAGAACATCTCAACGCTTTCTTCATTGACTTCATCATAACTTCTGTTGAATAATTCTAATACGTTATCGAAATCATCTTTCAATGAAATCATTAATTCATATTTAATAGCGTTTAAATTAATGTCGAACATAGCACCATTTTCAATCGATTTAGCAATAACTTGAGATTTTACTGCATCTTGGAAATTACTTTCTAATGTTGCTGGGAAATTTCTTAATACTTTTTCAAAAATTACTTTTTTACTTTCTTTAGTTTGGTTATCCATATTTACCATTCCTTTTCTTTTAACGTTTTTGTAAAGTTGTTAAATGCCTTAAAAACTTTACAAACCCATACTAACATTTACGTTTTTATGATGCAAGTGTTTTTGTAAAAAAATAAAAAAATTTTTTTACAAAGTATTACTTATTAACAAGGACAACTTTTTGTTTATACTATATAAGGAAAGAAAAATTAAAATCATAAAATTATCATATTATGTTTTACAAACTAACACTAATATGATACACTCTATATATAAAATAAAAGAAAGAAGGAATTTGAAATGAAATATCAAGAATTATTAATGAAATTAGAAAAATACTTAACAGAAGCAAACCTCTTAAATGAAGAAGAAAAACCTGTTTACGATGAAATATCTGATGAAATCACTTGTGAAGTGACTGGAGAAAGCAGACGAGTTTTTTTAAAATTGCAGTTTGGTAATAAAGGGAATTATAGAGTGACGATTTCAGAATTAGAAGATAATTTAGAAATTGCTACTCAAAAAGCTATTCAATATGAGTTGGAAGACTTGGATAAAGATGCGTTATTCAATGACTATTACCATCAAGAAGATATTAGTCCGTTTGTTTTAGTAGATGAAATCGAGCAAGACATTGAAGAAATTAATTCAAATGTTTATATATAGTAAATCGGAAAGGGGATAAAACATGATTTCAATGTTAGTAGCAATGACAAGTGCTTTTCTAGTATTAGTGGGGTTATTCTTATTAATATATAATTTTAATCCAAAACTACAAGCGAAATTACAATTATATGATTTAGATAAAGATAAAAAATTTTATAAAGCAGTCGCTTTTAGTGTATTGTGTTTAATTTTTGGTGTTTTTGGTTTCTTTATTGCTATAAAATTACCCCTTGATGCCTATATTCACAATCATTTATCGTATTTTTATAATGAACTAAATGATATGTAAAAATAATTAAAAGCCACATATTAATGTGGCTTTTTTCTTTATGCTTTAATTTTATATTACATTTCATTTAATGCGTCTTCTAACTCGTTTTCATTCAGTTCTACAACGAATGTGAAAGCATCGCTTATAGGGGAAGTAGATACCGTTTTAGTAAATGCATCTTCTTCTCTATATTCATTGATAATGTATTCTTGGTACTCATCTTCATTTCTAACGCCATTATCTTCGATGAATAAAGCTATTTCTTCATAAGCACTATCAAGGTTAGTTGGTTTTACAAGTGTTATATCGAATAATGAGTCATCTTCGGATAAAGTATTGATTAAACTATCATCAACACCATATTCAGACAAAAGTTCTTTTTTTGTTTCCATTTTATCCATTACAAGTAATGTATCTTCATCTTCTTTGATACCACTATAAACACGTTCTACTACTTGTTCCATATCGATTTGATTAATGAAATCTTGTGTCTCATCATCATCTTCACTAACCGCTTCTTTTAACGCATTTTTATCATCAGTCAATTCAACTTTCACTCGACCAATATTATCTGCGACTAATTGTAAAAATTTTGTTTCATCATTTGTGATAAAAGCGACTTTATCTTCTACGTCCATCAAGTCTAGTTCTTCGTAAATTTCTTCAGCAATCGCATGTGGGTTCATCATAAGTTCAACTTTGAATAAATCACTATGATTGGCTAGATTTTCTGATAAATGACGAGACCGCACTTCTTCTAAGAATTTTTCTCGCAATTCCAACATATCATACATATCATTTTTAGCGATTTCGTCTCCGTTTTCTTGGACGACATTAACTGCTAAAGCAATCTCTTTAATTTCTTTTTCGTTATCCATTAAAAACATTCCTTTCTGTATTATTTAAGTTTAGTATCTCTAATGATTTAAAAAAACAAAACGACCATTGATAAAGATAAAAAGGCTACTTTAATGTGTAGCCTTTAATAATTAATCAATTTTACATTTCACTTTCGATTTCACGAATTGCATCTTCATTTATGTTTACAGTTTCTACATCGAAATTCATATAATCTTTGTAGAACATTCTAATGAAAAGTTCATTTTCAAGGTAAGTATCAACGTTACCAACACTTCTAACAAAACTATCTTCATTTTCGGCGATGTCTTCAAGGTTAGCATCAAGTCTTACGTTATTGAAGCGGATATCTACATCTTTTGTTACATCGAGTTGTTTTGCGACCTCATATGGAATACCATCGTTTGTTGCTACATCAACAACGATATTATTAATAATGCCATCAGGGTTTTCTTTGATTAAGAAATCGACAAACTCATGAGCATGTGCCTTAAAGTATTTATCTATTTTAACTGCTAGTTCATAGATATCAGAATATCCTAAACCTTCATCATCTTCGATATCGTCATATTCATCTTTAATCTCTTGAATAGTATCTTCATCGAATTCTACATTTTTTACTACGATGTCACGATTTGAGTCAATAATGCCTTGAGATTGTAGTCTGTCTAGCAACTCGTTTTCTACATAATCAGTTAGGCTTATTTTATGTTCTTTTAAATAATCTTGTTCATGTTTGGCAAATTCTTCGAAATCGATATTAGCGAATAAATTGCCTAATTCAATCGTTACATCATTGTGGATATCTAGTTGTCTTGCTACGTTTTCATCAATACCTTGAGTGACCGCTTCTTCTATAACAATATCATCGATAACGCCATCAGGGTTTTCTTTGATAATGTCTGAATTTATATCTTCGGCGATTGAACTGATATAAACTTCCATTCTTCTAGCGATTTTATCTATGTCATCATAATTATGTTCGTATTCATCGTTATAATAGAATGAATTAAATATATAATTATAAAGTTCATTTCTTACTTGTGTTGTATCTGCATGATAAGTGATTGAGAATATTTCGCTTGTATCATTATCATAATAAGTAAACACACTATATAGACCTTCAGAAATAATTGCGTCAAGAAGTGCATTTTCATCGTATAACACACGCTGTACTTCGTCTTCTGTATTTAATACTCGTTCACGGATAATGTTTTTTGCGATAGCATTAACACGACTTAAATTAGTAGGTTTATGAAGTTGGCGTTCATAGTCAAGACTTGTTGTCTCATGCAATTCTTCATATGCACCACCTTCAAACTCATAGCCGAATTCTTCTCCTATATCATCGGCTTGTTCCATGAATGGCACGACTTGACCATTAGCGATTTCATCTTCATCTGCATTTTCTTCGATAGCTGCAATCAGTTCGTTATCATCTAGTTGACTTAAATCAACATTAAAATATTCAACAAAATATTCAACAAGTTCTTCCGCTTCTACTGGATAATCGTCGTCATCGATAAAGTTCATTGCTAGTTCTTTCAATGTTTGAATATTTTGTTTGTAACTTAGAACGAATATATCGTTAGGTATACTATCTTCAGTATCAATAGCATAAAGACCGTTTGAAATAATCGCATCAAATAGAACGTTATCATCGTACAAGACACGTTCGATTTCTTTTTCGCTTTTTAATGATTTTTGTATGATAATTTTTCTCGCTATTGCATTTAATTTAGATAAGTCAGATGGAATATAAATTTCTTTTCTGAAATTTAATGGAATATTACTCTCTATAATTCTGTCAATCGTTCTATCAAAATCAATTTCGCCTTTTAAATCATCTTGTAATTCTTCTAATGCTGGAATGAAACGGAAGACTTTTCCTTTGATTACATCATTACTAGCGTTTTCTTCGATAGCTTTAACGAGTTCGTTATCATCTAGTCGTCTTAAATCAACATTAAAGTTTTCAATTAATTCTTCATTCATTTACAATCTTCCTTTCGTTGCAATTTTTTACAATGACAAACATTATATATATATTATCGCTTTGTTTAGTAATAAATGAAACGACTATCGAGTAAGAATTAAAAAAAGACTACCAAAATAGGTAGCCTTTTTCTATTCTTAAATTTCATCTTCCATTTTCATATATTCGTCAACGACTTCGATAACTTTCTCTTTATTTAAAGGATATACAATCAAGAATTTTTCATCTGTACTATCGCTTTCATATAGGGTAGTTAAACCATTTTCAATACAAACGTCAATAAGTTTGTATTCATCATAAAAGAAGTGATTTGCTTGTTCTAATGTAGTGAACTTTTGTTCGTCAATTAATTTCAATACCAATCGACAAATTGATGATGTATCTTTTGGTTTGACTAACTCACGTTCTCTAGGAATATCCGACATGAATATTTCAAAATCGAAACCATCGATATCATCGTATTTATCGAATTGATTTAAGTATTCTGCGATGTTTGTCGCTCTAGCATCTTCATGTGCTTGATACATACTGCTTTTTTCATCAATCATTTTTTCAATTTTATCCATGACTTTCTCATCATCAAAACGACTTAAATCAAGTTTGAAATTTGATTTAACTTTATCAATAGCATTATTATCAAGTTGTTCATATTCGTATGGTTTAGAACGAATAATAATATTAATATCAACAAAATGCATATTGTCATTGAAGAATGATAAAGGTACAGTTAGTCCATGTTTTGCAGAAAAAGTATATACATCTTCTTGTGTTTTTAAATTGTAATATTTAATAGATAATTCGATTGCTTGCTCTTTAGTAATATTAGGTATAAGTCTAACATCATAATTCAAACGATGAATTTCAACATTTTGTGGAAAGCCACTAAAAATCGCAGCATTTTTCACTTTTTCATCGATACGTTCGTGTTGTAATTGTTGTAGTTTTGTTCCGTCATGTTCTTCTCCTAAAAAGTCAAGACTTTTCCCAAAGCCATCATAGGCTGTATCAAAATAAAATTCTAACCCTTCTAACATTTCTTTATTAAATTCCATAATAAAACAACCTTTCTTTTAACATTTGTTTTTGGAGAACAATTTCTCCATGTATTTAGTATACTAAATAATACGTTATTTATCAATACTGATTTGTAAACTTTTTTATATTTTTTTAAATCGCTTATATCAATTATTTGTTATCACATCATAAGTAATGCAATGTAAAATAAAAAGACTACCTTGATAGGTAGCCTTAAATTAATCTAACCAATTTCGAATACAGAAGAAATATATTTTTCTGCATTAGAACGTTCGAGTGCTTTAATAACTTCATCTTCATCAAATATATATTCAATAGAGAACTTAGTAGCATCTCTATCGCCATATAAATTAACAAATAAGTCATTTTGAATAATAGCGTCATTCAATTCATTATAACGAAACAGACGAGCATTAACTTGTTCTAATGTTGTTAAACCTTTTTCATCGATAAGTCGATATGTTAAACGTTCTACCATACTTGTATCAGTAGGGTAAACAAGTTTTTCTTGAACTTTTATTCTTAGTAAGTATTCAATATCTACTTCATCAATATCTGAGAGCATGTCGTTTTGCTTTAAATAATCGAAAATCGGAATGAATTGAGTGCTTGGTAAAAATTTATCGAAATTTGTACGTTCTATTTCATCATCGATTGCTTTTAATAATGCAAAATCATTAATATCATCAATATTAAAATTAAATGTTTTTTTCACTTCATCAATAGCTTGATTATCTAATTCATTATAATCATTTACAGTTGATTGAATAGTAACATCACTATCTATATATTGTAAGTTTTCGCTAAAAAATTTGATTGTTGCATTTTCTTCAGTAAACCCTTTTTCATCTAAATCTTGAACAGACTCAATATTGTATAAAGCAATAATTAAATGTGCTTGTGTTCCAACAGAAATATTAGGTTTAACTTCAACATTATAATTGAGACGTTCAATCTCAACATCTCTAGGAAAACCTTTTTCAAGTGCGATATCTCTAATTAAATCATCATATTCTTGTGCAGCAATATTTCTTAAAGTCTGACCTAAAGTGCTATTTCTCCCTAATATGAAATACTTATTAAGTCTTCTCTGTGTTTCAATGATTAAGTCATTATCAATGCGTTTCATAAAAAAACTCCTTTATTAGTTTGTAGTAATTATCTATGTATTTAATATACTAAATAATACGTTATTTATCAATACTGATTTGTAAAGTTTTTTGATAAAAAAGAACCACATCTATAAAAGATGTGGTCGAATACAGAATATAGAAATATAAAAATCATTTAAAATTAATCAAAAATGTAGTCGATATAGTAATCACTATATCTATAAAATAAGGTCTGTTAGCTAATCAACTAACACTTATGTATATATAATAACATTAAATTCATATATGTAAACAGAAAATAAATAAAATCAGTAAATAAAAGTGTTTTAATCATTTGTTTTATTGTTATGATTACACAAATACATCTATATATATAGACAAAACAAATAATTATAATATACGCTTTTTACCAATACTTATTTATAAATAAGTATAAATAAAAAAGCCACATCTTTTATAGATGTGACTTTAAAGGGAGTTATTTAAAAATACTATTAAAACACATAAAAGGTAAATATAGTAATCACTATATTTATCAAATAAATCGGTTAACTAATCAATTAACACACTATTATATTAACATATATTTTAAACATGTAAAGAAAAAAACTGACACTCTACAAGTGAGTGTCAGTCAACGAGTTTAATTATCCAGAAGAAATAAAGTATTAAATCGAATTTAAGAAAAAATATATATCAAAAAGGTATCGACCCTAAATAAAATTTACCATATATGTAATGAAAAATAAATAATAAAACTGATATCCACATTCATGAATATCAGTTCAATGTTTGGTTAGGTGTAGTTTAAAACATAAACATAGTAACATAGAATACTATAACTAAAGTTTTCGGGATATATCAGTTATATTTCTATACACATAATTTAGCATATATTTTTACATAAAGAAAGAGCAAGTCTATATAGACTCACTCTTTTCAAAACTCATATTAAAAAATAAAGGAATTGCGACAATTTCAAGAATACTTATATAGTATTCTCGGAAAACCTATACCATGCCAAACGAATTTAGTCGCATAATCATTATAGCATGAATACATAAAAAAACCACGCTTGTTTTAGCGTGGTTTATTGACCAAGTAACGAGTCCAAAAGTTAAAGAACACATTATTCATTATATATTAATTTGCACCAAATGCAACAAAAAGCGTAAGTATATAAATAACTTACGCTACATGAGATATTTATACTTTACGTGGAAAGGAAAATGCGCCAACTAGATGGCGTAATGATATTGTAGCATAGAAATACAAAAAAAGACACGTTCGTGAAGAACGTGTCGAGTACCTAAAAAATAAAGATAATACATAAAGAACCTACAAATAATATAACATATATCATTATTTTTTCCAATGAACTACATCGTTGCTAAAACAAAGAGTTTCTAGTAACGATTATATATTAAGTAATATATATATAAGAAAAATAGATAGAGTAGAAGCGGTTAAAAAAACGACAAGCCATAAGACTTGTCGCAATTTAGAAAGTAGAAAAATCAATAAACATTTAATGACTTTTACAAGTATTTCCTTAGGTTAAATCGATACTTAATTTAGATAAAAGTTAGTAAGAATTAATTTAGAATAAAAAAAAGGAATGTAATGCCAATTCTCGATTTAACCTATGCATTGGAAAATACCTTTGGTTATATAGATGATAACCATATTCATAATATATCAGTTTTTACTATATTCATCAACTTATTAGACTTAAAAAAGCTACTATACAAAAGAGTATAGTAGCCAAACGATTAAGAAATTTAACAAACCTATTTAAGTTTTAGAATAGGGCGCAGCTTATTGCTGCATATTGAATATATCATGTAACAGTATTTTAGGCAATTTAAAAAAGAGCGTGAAATTAGTATTAGGGAATAAATTCAATAAAAAAAGACCTGCTTAGCAGGCCATAAAATGTTAAAAGAAAAGAGTGGATAAACCACAAAAATAATATATCACATTTTACTATAAACAACAAGTATTTTTCGGAAACACATGTTATTAATAAAAAAACCTTGCACCGAAGTACAAGGCAAAAGAAAAAAATAAAAATAAAAAAACAAAATTCGAAAAATAAAAAAATAAAATACGAAAAATTAAAATAAAAAACAAAATACTAACAATGAAATTAAAAAATCCAATAAATATATATTATAAATGTCTATAAACGAATAATAGCACACTTTAATTTTAATGACAACAGACAAAACAAAAGACTTGCTTTTAAACAAGTCTTTAAAATTGTCATAAGTATTTGGAAGTAAATTAATTATACCACATAACTAAAATAGAAATGTAAAAAAGCACTCAATTAAGAGTGCTTTACATGAACAAAAAAGTTAGTATAACTAACAAAATAAATATATCATAAATTACTATTATTAACAATGAACAATAAAAAGCCACTTACGAAACATGGAGGACGTAAAGTGGCTTTTTCACATCATAACCACAGTCATATCTCAATAGGGACTTAATTGAGATATTTAAAATATAGCACATTTTACGCTATATAACAAATTTAATTCTTAATAGATATAACTACATAATAACTAAAATAACCAAAATATAGGTAAAGTCGATAAAAGGTTGTGAATTAGTGGTTGTAAATGTCAAAAATAGGCATTTATGCTAATTATATTAGTAAATATATATCTATAAACGTCAAAAATAAGCATTTGTGCTACTTTCGTCAGTAAAAAGGTAACTATAAACATCATATATGGCTAATTTTGATATTTAACTATACGAAAATGAATGAAATAGTTATAAAAACACTATATTTTAACTTTTAAGCATAAAAAAACAACAAACTTTGTTAAAAGTTTGTTGCTGGAAGCTTTTTATATCGTGGTTAAGGTTTGCCACGCATTGATAATACCACATTAATAAATTATCGACAATAAAAATAAGAAAGGAATGACCATTCGCTTTGGATATAAGTAGATGTGGTCATTCCTTTTTGTAGACTATTTGAGTAGTATGTGGCGTTAAATACATACTAGAGATAATATAACATATAATACTATTTTTAACAAATTAAAAAAATAAGCGTATCGTTTGTCAGAAGACGATACGCTTTTTTAAAGGAGATTTAGTTATGGTACTTCTGATACCACAATTAATATAACAGTTTCTACTATAAATAACAAGTAAAATACACGCTATTATTTATATGTAATTGATTAATATAGTGAAAATAGGTGTTTTTTATTTAGTATATTGATTATTTATATTTAATAAGTTATAATTGAGTAAAAATAAAAGAAAGAAGGTCTTAAATATGCCATATACTAGCTTAATGATTTCAGAAGCTAAATTTAAAAAAATGAAAGAAATGAACCCTAAATTACCTAATACTCATATTATTCGTACGTTATTAAATAACTTAGAGAACGGTAAATATGATGAAATGCTTTATGGTAAAGGTTTTAAAAATTTCGCACTACCTAAAGATGAAGTTGAAAGTGCAACAGAAAAGGCTAATTCACTTGGATATAATCGTTTGAGTACATGTATCAATGACATTATGATGTACGAAATACAACGTGCTAGTCAAAATCAAGATTAACACATAGAATTTTTTATAAAGAAAGAGTGATATTCATGATTGAACCAGCTAACAAGGTTCAACAATATATGCCAAAAGTGAAAATTATGTATGCACGTATACTCGTTGACGAAGTTGTGCAAAAAATGAAAAACAAATCTGATTATTTTAGTTGTTACGGTGGTGAATTTGAAGATTTATTTAACATTGACTTTATAAATAAAATTGTAGCAAAATATCAATTAAAGCCATTATTTAGTAAATATTTAAAAGATGAAATTAAATGTACCTTTAATAATATATTTTATTATATGAATTATTTTACAAAAGAATACCAAGAAAACGATAAAGCCACAGTCGTTATTAAGCATGGCGCACCTTTTAAAGAGTACATATCTCACAATATCCCAATGGAATATCGTGAAGATATGAGATACTTAGAACAACAAGTTGCGAATGAAATATTAAACCAAAGTCCTTTAAAAGAATTTAATAATGAAATGAAACGTAAGGGGTATATTGATAAAATTGAAATGATAATTCAACGATATATTAAAAATAGTGCATATCAAAATCAAACGTCATGCGAATTTAGTTTTAAAAAAAACGGGTTTAGTCCTGATAGAACAATCATTACAGAAATCATCAACAATTTAGTAGATAATGGATATCATGTTAAGCATAGAAAGATGAAACATGATGATGTTTTGCATATTGAAATTGATAGTTAAAGAAGATTGATGAAAACATTAATTAACAATAACCAAACAACAATTAACCTTTAAGTCGTTTAGTCTATGGAGTTTTTCATAGTTAAGCGACTTTTTTATTAATATATGATTGACAAAGTGATACTTATTTAGTAAACTAAATTTATCAAATAAAAGAAAGAAGGAAATAAACAATGAATTCAAAAGAAAAACGTCTTTTCAATCATGTTTATCGTACTATGAATTATGTATTATATGATAATTCAAAGCCGTTTGTATCTCACTTGTATAACAACGAACCTTTTTTATACATCGAGTTACAACAAAACATCAAAGATTTACTTGGTACGCAAAGGGAAGTAACGATTGATGTATGCCAAGTTGATATTCGATACTTTGCACAACAATATATTAATTGTGGTGTGAGTGATTTAGAATTGAACAAACCAAAAGAATATATCTTGCCACATCATATCAATTTATTCTTATCAGCACGATTAAACGAACTAGAATTTACAGGGAATATTATTGTTGATGATAATGAACCTTTTCCGTCAAAAGAGTATTATATGGCTCGATTGATGAGTCTATATGATTATCATGAAGCGGAAAAAGTTATAGCGAGTAAAGAACAACAAGATATAGTTCAATTCAAAGTAGATTTCGAAAAACTTTTCGTTATTCGTCAAGACGAATTAACGGATAAAGATAGTGTTGATGATTACATCAAAAACACTATCTACAAAGATATAGTGGATAATCGTTGTTATGAAGTAACAATGACAAAAGAGAAAGTTTTACAGTCATGTTAACCAATAGTTGACATGACTTATGTTTATATATAAATCTATTTTCGAGTATGACAACAAAAAAGATACAAATAGAACTATTATATTTACATTATGAATAGAAAAGGGGAAATTTAGACTATGAAATCAAAAGAAAAGAAACTGTTCGAAGACACTATTGATAAGTTAAAGACTGAATTATCAACTAAAACATTGGTTTATTTAACACAGGGATATCAATTTAATGTCTCTTTGAAAGATAACAAAGCAAATAATAAAGAGACAACTATTAGTTTACAATTAGAACTGGATAAAACGGAATTAGGTTCTATTGATATTGAGTTTTTAGAAGATAAAAACGTTGTAAAGAGTGTGTTTAATACGAATAACCAGTCTGCTAGTCCTAATGACAACAACGGTTCAGAAAGTAGTAAACCATTAGTTGACGATGAATATTTAGAATATATAACAAGTTATGAAAGTTCTTCATTAGATGTAAATGGCGTTAACTTAGAAATGAAAATTCAGTTTGAAATTGCTGATTTAATAAAAAATCAAATTAAAAATATTGCTCAAGTTATCTACTTCCAAAAATATAAACCAAAGCAAGACAACATCTTAGACTTATACAAAATTAAAGGACTTGCTTATTACGAAAACAACTAAAATCAAAGGAGAAATGATAAAAATGAAAAAAGCAAAAACGGAATTTCAGACATGTTGAATAACTCATACGAAGATTTAAAAATGAAACTAATGGCTACAACATCTTTTGTAGGTACTATTAAAAGAGGAGTGGGGTCTCGTCTTGTTCATAAACATATGAGTGACGAAGAAGAACAACGTTTAATAAGTATTGTTGAGCGTAAACTTAAACTATATGAATATAGATACTACCGAACTTATGATGCTCTTGCGAACATTTATCAATCGCTATTTAAAGGAGATGAAATATCACTATATTATACGCTTGATAATGTTGTGTATCGTATAACACCGTCATATATAGAAAAAATCGAAAGAGAAGACAAGTGTAAGTTTAGTGTGAGCATTGCTGACATTAATGAGAACAACAGACTTGTATCTGATTATACATTCATAGGGCATTTAGTTGCTAGTATTACTCTTAATAACGATATAATTAATGATGCAGTTATATCGTTAAGTTTTGAACCAAAAGTAATTATTAATGAAAATAAAAAGGCGATGTATTACTTTAAAAAGATGAGAGAAACATATGTTATTCCTTTTCATAGAAGGAATTTATTAAGTTCAACAAACAACACATTGGGTAAAATAACACTTGGTTTACAAGAAGAATTGTTAGAAGAAGAAAGTGTTATTAATTATCATCATTTAGAAAGTTTGATTATTGATGGCATTAAAGAAAGTATTAATAAATTACATCAAACTTTAGCGAAAATAGAGAACTTGTACGAACCAAGTTGTATGGATAAAGATGAATTAGAAAATCATTTACGACAACTCATGCGAAACAAAGGGTTTGAGACTAGCATGAATGATTTAGAAAAAGCAAGTAATATTAACGCTATTATTAGACTAGAAGAAGAATAAGACAACATTACCTTAACAGTAATACTTTAATCACATAACGATATGGTCGAAAGTGTTACTGTTAAGGCTTTTTTAATGTTAACCATGAATTGTCATAGATAGAAAGTTGAGTTAATGGTATGATACATGACGCTAAGGTGAATAACCTAATTATAAAATGGTTCAATAAATAGAAAGGGTGTGTGATGATGAGCAATCATCTTAATTATAGACTATTAGATGCATCAGGGCGTGATAATGGTCAAATGCTTTGGTTTATTATTAAACACTATACATTCGTTCAAATCGCTTTAATAAGTGGCTTATTGTTAGTGATTAGCAGTATTATCTTATTTATCAAATACAATCGTTATAATATTCCAACTGTCGTGTTATCATGTGGCATCATCGTCTTTACAAGTGGAATACTATTTCCAATACAAACTATAAGAGAAAATAATAAAACAAACAGTCAGTTGTACTATGGCTATTATACCAATGATATGCATATCTCTAGCATAAAAAAAGATGGTAAAAACTCATTAGTGAAAGTTTATCAATACGATGTATATAGTAATATCAAATCAACGATTGAACATGAAAATATCGAAGACAAGAATGTCGCCAAAGCAATACTTGACCAAAGTTCGTCAGTTATAGAATTAACTAATTTGTTTATAGACCACAACAACATTAAAGAAAACAATTCTTATCAATTTAAGACAATAAAAGGTGTGAGGTCGTCATATAATACGCCTGATAGTATTGAGATAGACAAGTTAGATGATATTGATGCTCATATAACGAATGTGAAGCGGATAGATACAAGTTATAAATGACGGAATGTCAACTTATAGTTGTCTTATTTATCCATTTCTAAAGCAATAAACTAACATATTATTTTAAAAAAGAAACTTATTATGTTAAAATGTAATTATAAAAAATGGAGGTGTTGTATGACTCGCAATTTTAAAGATGCATCTCAAAATTATAGATTTAGCGTACATGGTAATAATAGTATCAATCATGCTATGAATGAATATGAACGTGCAGGAAAAAAATATATGATATTTTTATTTATTGCTATGATATTGGCTGTATTACAATGTTTTATGGAAAAGCAAACAGTTTTATATATACTTACATGTATTGTTATTATCATTTTGGAAATGATAGTGATTTATTTAATTATGCACTCGAATAGAAAAATGAATAAGATTATCAAAGAAGATTTTTTACGAAAAGATTTTAACATTGATGAAAATGAAAAGGTCTTCCCTTTACCTAAAATGGAACGTTTTATTATAGTTATAACTTCACTTGTTATACTAAACAAAATAATAGAAATAATTGTTAAAGTGATATAAAGATGCATTTTAAAATGCATCTTTTTTGTTTGTATATTATACTAATGGATATTGTTATGTTATAATACATTTATAAAATTAAATGAGGTGTCTAAATGGAAAGGATAGTATTAAAAAGAAATAAAGAAATCGAACCTTATGAACCTAGCGATTTATCAGTTTTACAACTTCTTAAAGTTAGAAAAAGTAAAAATAGAATTGAAAACTTTATAACTTTATTGCAACTAATTCCGATGGTTTTAGTGTTAGTTGGAGTATTTGATAATTGGGTCAATTTAACTTTAGCAGCAATTATTCTCATAAATCTTTTAATCGTACTCATCGTGGTACATTACAATATTACTATGAACGATATAATAAAAAACGATTTAGTGAGACAACATCGTGAAGAAGATAAAACAAAATTGCGTATATGTTATGACTTTATAGATAAATGGAATGTAGGAACTAGCTTATTTGTCATTATAGTATCAACTTTTATGATTATTTTTCCGATTTAATAAAGTGAAGTGATTTAAGATGACAAGAATTAATAAAGTCATTCAAGAAAGATTGTACGAACTTGAAAGTAAGAAATTTAATGTAATATCAGAATATAAACAACGTGGTGTAGGAGAAAAAGCAACAATCATCTACTATAAAAATGGTTTTTAAAAAGGAGATAATGTGAATATGAGTAATAAAGTAAGAGGCTCTAAAGTCCTAATTAAATCAGTTGATAAGAAACATATACAAAGAGTAAAAGTTCTCAAAGAAAATCTAATTGAAGATATTGAAAGATATTTCAATACGACACGTAATTATGGAAGTTTAAGCATTGAAAAAAGACAGATGAAAAAGAATAATAGATTATTTAACGAAGGTAAACTTTCCATAAAACTTGATACAAATATGAGTGGTTATCACATCAAACGTACCGACATAGGAACGCTAGGCTTTAGCTTTCATAGAAGTAAATTAGAAACTATTAGTGTTGTAGGGTATGTTCATTCTGAAATAGCAAAATTATTAGGTATTGATGAAAAAATAATTAAAAGTGTGGTATTGTTCGATAAGAAAATTGATAATGATGTAAATGCTCAAAAAGATATTGTTTTAAAAGCTGAACACATTGAAAGAGTAGTCGATGCCATAAATATCGTTCTCGATGACTTCAAACAAATTGGTAAACAATACGAAGATACTTTACAAGAAATAAAGCCTTTTAAATCTAATGAAATTACAGAAAATGTTTTGAAATCTAAAGGAATTACTTAAAACTGAAACTGCATCTGTTAAGGTGCAGTTTTTTTATGAATGTACATCAGTTATAATTTACATACCATTACTTACATGGTATACTTTATTTAGAAAATTAAAGAAAGGAGAACATTTAATGACTTTTACAGAAATTTTGAATTATGACCATGAAGAATTAGGTGAATTCCATGTAAAAACATTAATTACTAATTTTTTTCATGAAATAATTTTTAAGTATCAAGAAGGAGAATTGAAAAAATACGGTAATACTGTATTAGGTTTATTTATCGAAGACCGTTTAGGTCTTACAGAAGAACGTATTAAATCATATGCGAATAATTTGATAGATATTCCGTTTTCGATAGAAAAACAAGATAATACGTTAATGTATGGTCAAACGATATATATCACGATTGAAAATGAAGTATTGCATGAAGTCTTAAAAGACAAAGGACTTAGAATTTAAAAACATTTAAAAATCGCTCATTATTATGAGAAGTAAAGGAGTTAAAATATGGATATTTCTAAGCATGTTATCAACGCAAAAATTGAAGTAGATGGAGAAACACTTACACAAGGTATTAAGTATCATGGAGAAACTCGAAAAGATGATATAGCTTGTAAAAAAATCGATAGCCTTA
>ERZ1029870.1-NODE-1-length-140213-cov-31.450385_pt1 | contig 140213 bp, 208 predicted proteins | sample MGYA00519236_ERZ1029870 | MGnify/ENA primary metagenome ERZ1029870 (study PRJEB33666, sample SAMEA4610924) | skin metagenome | biome: Human-associated habitat; feature: Malodor aspect; material: skin | place: Philippines | collected 2015-08 ... | reverse complement strand
CGACAGGGCGATGCTCGAACGGCGTGGCTACAGAGCCGGCTTCAAGTTGAACGCCAGTGATGGCGAAAATATTGCCGGCTGTGTCTAGGCAGTTGACTTGATTGGCAGTGGCTAGGAAGTTGCCTGCCTGCCACGCGCCTTGAGTAGTATGGAAAGTATTGCCTGCCGCGAGTATGAAGTGTAACCCCAGCCCGCGACCGGTTGTCCAATCCCATGTCCCGGCCGTAATCAATCCGGCAGGTACAGTTATCTTCTTAGCCTCCCAAGTATTTGCCACATTGACTACATATTCTGCAACGTATGTGCGATCTGCTCCTACATTAGCCAAGGCGACACTATGCACACCCGTCTTACTACTACGCACCCAGAAAGATATGCTGAATGGCTTGCCAACTAAATCTCTGACATTGTATCCCTCAATGAAGTGTAGTATCGCGTAATAGTCGCTCGCCGCAATAGAAGTGTCTGCTGTAGTTACCGACACTTGAAGGCTAGTTTGAAACTCCCCATTACTAGGTGCATCGGCTTGTTTGGATACAGTAGTGACCGCGCTTGTCGAATACCCTGTCCTCCATCGATCAATGGTATACGCTCCGTGCGCTACGCTGGGAAAGCTATCCCCACGCTGAGCGATCTCCATCTTCCCGTTGATTATCTTGTTGCGAAAAGACAGCGAGCCGTCAGTACCAGTTCTGGCATTCAAGTCTTTGATTGTCGATAACTCGTCCCACGTATCAACATGACCTTCAAACTTTTTAGAGTCTGAGTTGTATCGAAACATCCCTTGAGTAGGGTTAGATGGACGCTGTGCCGCACTACCGGAAGGAATGACAGCTGCGCCATTAGAAGATGTGCGCTTGACGGCTACGTTATCTAATGCAACTAGTTGGTTTTCTAGTTCAGTAGTAGATTGATCGACAGCGTCTTTCAATTCTGAAAGGTCGACGTCGTTTTGAACTAGCTTAGCGACGTCGATCTGGTGTTGGTTGTCAGCAGTAGACAACGCATTAGCTTTTATAGTTGACATGCTAGGTCTCATATCGTAGTGTATATACATGTATTTATAGGTTTAGCCATGCGAACTATCATTGCCGGATCGCGTCACATCAACGACGTCTCTCTAGTCTATTCGATACTAGACGACCTAGACTTTGTCGTCACTGAAGTCGTTTGTGGTTGCGCAGACGGCGTCGACAACATAGGAAAGGCTTGGGGCCAGTCGAAAGGCATTGCTTGCAAAGACTTTCCAGCCGACTGGCTGCGCGACGGCAAGCTGACAGCCGGCTTTGTCAGAAATCAACGCATGGCGGACTACGCAGAAGCGCTTGTACTCATATGGGACGGCGAGTCTAACGGCAGCGCCGACATGTTGCGACGCGCCAAGAAGGCCAAACTTCGAATCTGTCAATACAACATCAACACGTTAGGGCTACTACTGTGATCACCTCGTTTAGCGGCGACTATGACTTTCTCAGCAACTTCTATGCAGTGCCTATCGAATACGAAGGCGAAGTCTATCCTAGTGTAGAACACGCCTACCAAGCTGCTAAGACTGCGTGTGCCGCAGACAGACAGCGTATTCGCGACGCTGCCACTCCAGGCGCAGCCAAGCGAATCGGTCAGACAGTCGTATTGACACCTGACTGGTATTGTCGTCGCGAACGCGTCATGGAATGCCTGCTGATTCAGAAATTCGCAGACCCTGTCCTAAGGCAGCTGCTACTCGCTACAGGCGAAGACAAGCTTGTCGAAGGCAACTATTGGGGTGACACGTTTTGGGGTGTCTGTCGTGGCAGAGGTTCGAATCGACTCGGTAACATTCTGATGTCGATCAGAAATGGCATACGACTAGGCGTACTCTGAGTTGTGTTGTAAAATGCTCAGGTGAACACTACACGAAGAGGTTAACAATGCTTGACACACTCAACAAACTGGCGGCAACAGCCAAGCGTACTGAGAAGGAGGCCATCCTCAAGTCTCTGTCTGCCGACGACGCCGAACTTTTCAAGGCTGTCGCCGTAGCAGCTTACAGCGGCGACGTCAACTACTACGTCAAGAAGTATGATCGCAGCGACTCGCACACTGGCGCTGTGACGCTTAGCGAAGCTTTGCAGAGGCTTTCTGCGCTAAGCTCTAGGCAGACTACAGGCGGCGCCGCACAAGCGTTTCTGACGGCCCTAGACGCCGATCTGAGCGCCGACGACGCCGAGGTGTTGTGGCGTGTCATTCAACGCGATCTGCGTTGTGGCGTAACTGCGACGACTACAAACGTGATATGGCCGGGGTTGATCTACGAACACCCGTACATGCGCTGCTCTAGCTTCAACAAGAAGAACCTTGCACGTATCACGTTTCCGTGCTACTCGCAGACCAAAGCCGATGGCCTGTACGTCGACGTCATGGTAGATGAAGCCGGCGCCGTAGTTTACAAGACGCGTAGCGGCGAAACGCTTCCCCTGAACTGCGAAGGCCGCGACGCATATTTCAGGCAGTTCAAAGGTTTCGTCTTCATGGGCGAAGCGCTCGTCATTGCTGCTGACGGCATCGGCGTGCTGAGTCGCAAAGAAGGTAACGGCATCCTGAACTCTTCTGAAGCTGATGGCAACAACGTGCGATTCATGCTGTGGGATGTCGTGCCGGTAGCTGACTTCAAGAAAGGCGCGACTCGCATTCATTACGCCGCGCGTTTCAACTCACTGACTGCCGCCGTGCGTCAAATGGGATGTCCTGAAATTCGTGTGACTAACACGAAGGTCGTCAATTCTGTCGCCGAAGTTGTGGCTCACTTCAAAGAAGAAGTCGAGAACGGCGAAGAAGGGACTGTCGTCAAGAACACTGGCGCCCTCTGGAAAGATGGCACTAGCGCTGATCAAGTCAAAGTCAAGATCGTCTTCGAATGCGAACTCAAAGTCGTCGGCATCAAAGAAGGTACTGGTAAGTACGCCGGCAAGCTTGGCGCCTTCGAATGTGAAAGCGAAGACGGCGTCGTCAAAGTGTCTGTAGGAGGTGGATTCTCAGATGCTCAACGCGCGGCGCTGTTTGTCGACGACAGCATCGGCAAAATCATCACTGTAGCGGCTAACGACGTCGTCGACGACCGCAATCGACCTGACGTCAGGTCGCTGTTCTTGCCGCGCTTCATCGAAGTCCGCGGTGACAAGAATGTCGCTGATACATATGAACGTATCTGCGAACAACGCGACTCTTTCACTGACACGCTGAAGGCCATCAAATGAAACAGATTATCGGCTTTAAACACTTAGGTGGTGTGTAATGCCTGTTTACGATTATCACTGCAACGCATGCGGTAACGACTATGAAGCGTACTACGCAATGTCTGAACGCAAGACACCTGAAAGCGAGCCGTGTCGTGCATGTGGCGAACTCAAAGTCGTCATGCGTATTGCTACGCCAGCCATCGGTTATTCGAACAAGGGTTCGATGAAAACGACTGACAGCTTCAACGACCGGCTGAAGGAAATCAAGAAGAACATTCCGCCTAAGTATCATGACACACTTAACCACAACATCAGGTGATGACATGGATTGGGCTGAAGTTTCTCGGTCGACGAACACAAGGTTAGCCGAAATAACATGCGAAGGGCATCGTGAAGTATTAGCGGCCCTTCGCTCAGTCTACAATTCACCGACAACGCCGAACGAACAAATAGTGTCGCTGTTTTTGGCCGTCATCAGGTCGTCAACGAATCTGACACAACGATACACTTCGTGGGTACGTAGCCAACCTAACTCTAATCCGCGAGACTGGCGCAACTGCATTCGCTTCCAAACGATGCTAGTAAGCCAGTTAGAGCTAAATACTTTACAGTAGAGAAAGGTGTTAGACATGATCGAACAACAACAAGACTTCAGCCTCACTTACTAGCCTCGACGCACAACAGTGCGCCGAGGTTTTTCGTTTATGCATTCTTAAATCAACGATAAGGCTACTCCCATGTCAAGAAATAACAGAGCTAAGCGAGAGTCACGCAAGACACGTTACGCCGAACAGGAGATGTTGCGTTCTAACAGCCGCGACGACAACGTGGTTGACATGATCGAATACAAAGCGGCTGCCGCAAAGCCGATTGAAACGCTGACAGCCGCTCAAGCCATTCACAAGTCCGCCCTTCTTCACGACGACCTGGTTATCTCTATCGGCTCAGCAGGTACTGGTAAGACTTGGCTGTCTGCTGCTGTCGCCGCCGAACTCTACAAAGGTGGCCACGTCAAGACTATCGTCATGACGCGACCTAACCAAGAAGTGGGTAAGAGTCTAGGCTATCTGCCCGGCGAACTCGACGAAAAGTATGCGCCTTATCTTGAACCGTTCAAAAAAGGGTTGATCGACCGCCTTGGTAGCAACAAGTTCCAAGCCGACTTCAAGCGCAAGATTCTGGCCAAGCCGTTGCAGTACATGCGCGGCGAAACCTATGACAACGCCGTCATGCTGCTCGACGAAGCTCAGAACACTACTGTAGTCGAAATGAAGATGTTCTTGACTCGCGCCGGCATCGGCACGCGTATCTTCATCAGCGGCGACGTCAATCAAACTGACTTGAGTTGTAAAGAGTCTGGCTTGGCATGGTTAGTTCGTCAGATTCGTGACCGCAAAAAGAACTTCGAAATCGTAGAATACCATCGTGTCGACTGCGTGCGTTCTGGCCTGTGTCTCGAAATGCTTGACTTGATCGAAGGTGAGGTGTGATAATGTCTAAAGAAACTATCTGAGGCAATCATGAAAGACGATTACGAAGGGTTCTGAATACCTGCTAAGTGGCTCAGTTGTAACAGACTTGAGCCACAATCATTTTGACTGCGAGAACTTACATGACACTAGAAATCGAGCGTAAATTCTTAATTGACAACTCTAAAATTCCTGGTTGCCTGAAGCCTAGACGTATCGCACAAGGGTACCTAGTATCTCTACCTGAACGTACCGTTCGCGTGCGTATCGCCGGAGACGAAGCGTTCTTGACGATTAAAGGTCGGTCTAGTGATGACGGCCTGTCTAGGTACGAATATGAACAGCAGATTGACGTCGACGAAGCATATCATTTGTTATCTCTATGTGAACCGGGTGTCATCTACAAGAACCGCTACGTCATGATTTATCGAGGTAAGACGTGGGAAATCGACGAGTTTCGTGGCGCCAACCTAGGGTTGTGGATTGCAGAAGTTGAACTGGAGTGTGCCAACGAAACTATTGAGTTACCTAGTTGGGTGATTGAAGAAGTCACAGGTGACATCAGATTCTACAACTCACATCTGTCCAAGAACCCTTTCACGACATGGTAATATCATGATGTACTGGAAGACGTTCGATTGGATCAATTTGCCGCTCAGGGAAATCGAAACTGTAGAAGGCGAGACACGCTACTACAAAGTCAGCGACGACACGCTGTTGCCGTCTATGACGTCTCTCCTACATTTGCTTGACGACGGCGGCATCGACGAATGGCGGAAACGCGTAGGCGAAGAAGAAGCCGACAAGATCGTCGCCGAAGCCGTGAAGCGTGGCAACAGCTTGCACGACATGAGCGAACGCTACCTCAAGAATGAGTTGGCGCGCGCCGACGTCAAAGGCCCGGGTAAGATTCTGTTCAACAGAAGCCAGCCAATCCTTAACGAACTCGGGCCTATCGTAGCCATTGAAGCGCCGCTGTACTCGCTCAAGTATCGCTACGCGGGTCGCGTCGACTGCATCGCGTTTCACGGCGGCGACTTGTGTATCGTCGACCACAAGAACAGCAGAAACGCCATCGACCTCAAGAAAGGATACGCCAGAAAGAAACTGTTCAAGTACATGGTCCAAACTTGTGGATACGCGCGTGCATTCCACGAAATGTTCCCGGCCTTACCTAAGCCTAGTCATGGCCTGCTGATCGTCGGCAACTACAAAACCATGAACTCTGAAAAGTTCAAGTTTGAGCTAGCACCTCTTGAGAAAGAACTTGACGTCGTCATCGCCGCCTATCACAATGGCGCCGACATCAAAGAAAGCGCGTTCTTCAAATTGTGAGGTCAGTCATGAAAGACGCTGTCAAGTTCATCGCGGCATCGCTGTTCGGCGCCGTAGTCTTAGCAGGTGTGTCAAACATCGCAGACACAGTGACTATGCCTGTCGTCACCGAAAAGCCTTTGCGTCTTTACGTGGCGCCTGAAGACAAGACGTCGGATTGGCGTCAAGTCGAGTGCCGCGACAACATAGGCTGTAACAAGCTCGCAGAAGCCGTGTTTTTCGAAGGTAGAGGTGAGCCTTTAGATGGTCAATACGCCATCGCCTACACCGTTGTCAATCGCAGAGACGCGCGACGCTGGCCTGACACAGTCAAAGAAGTTGTCAACCAGAAAAGAAATGGTGTGTGCCAATTCAGCTACATTTGCCAGTTGACGGCGGCGCGGCGAGCCCGTATGATAGCGGCTGAACCACAAGCTTGGGATGTCGCTCTAAAGGTCGCTCATAAAGTGTTCTTTTTTGAAGTCGAAGACGTCACAGGTGGCGCCGACCATTATCACGCCACCTATGTTGACCCAGGATGGGCTAAACGCTTAGAGCATGTGGCTCAGCTAGGTGATCATATCTTCTACAAGAGCGAGGCGCGACAATGAAGATCAAGCAAGTAAAGATTCTAGGTGTGAAACCTCATGTCGCCGACAATTGGGCGGCAAAGTCTGTAGTCGTCGGCAAAACATACGACGTCGAATACGACAGCCTTGACGGCAGCGCGTACTTTATCGACGAAGACGGCGACTGCAACTATGGCGTCGAAGGCGCTCAAGTCATTTACAACGTCGAACACATTTACGAGGGCGACAAATGAAGCTTGGTGTGAAGATTCTAGGCACTGAAAACGCCGACTGTATCGCCAACGCAAAAGCCGTTGTCGTAGGCAAGACCTACGAACTCGTTACAGATGAATACGGTATCGTCTGCTTTGTTGACGAAGACGGCGACTTCAACTACGGCGTAGCGACCGGCAGCGCATATGACCACGCTGTTGTTATCATGGCAGACGCCAAACACGTTCAGACATTGGAGAAGAACTGATGCTAGTAGGTTATAACCTCAAAGGTGAGGATCGCGTACACCACGCAATCGACGTCGGCACCAAGTGCTTCAAAGAGGCGATGGCTGTCGTCGTCGACTACGTAGGTGCTGATAAAGTTGAACGCTGTCTTGTAGCCATCGAAGGCGGCAAATCTACCAAGAAGGCTGCCTGATATGTTCAAAGACCAAAACGACTTTTCGATGCACATCGAAAAGATCAAAGCTGAACGCGGCTTTGAAACATACACTGAAGCCGTTGTCTGGTTTTATGAAAATGAAACCGACCACGAAATGACCGAAATCGCAAAGATGCTGAACCCGAAAATCATCGGCGCCATCGAATACGAAAGCGAGCAAGCAGGTCTGTTGAAATCGACTAACGTAAGGCTAATGTGATGGTCTTCACTGAAGGTAGTATATCGCTGACGACGTCTGACATTATTGCCATGAAAACTGATGACGACGTCATGCGTTTTCTGGCTTCGAAAGGCTTTCCCGTCGACGTCAGCGGCATCTATGCTGTCATCAAGTCTGGCTACGAAGTAATGCGCAGCTACGACTCTTCAAGGGGTGAGTACGTGTTCAGTTGGAGGCGGTCGAAGTGAAAGGCTTGACAGCGTATCAAACGTTTTGTGGCATGTCGGCGCATTATCGCGGCGGCGCCTACGACGGCTGGCTGTACAACTTCAAGACGCGCGTTTCTGCCGACAAGTATGCCGCCAACAAGGCTATCGTATACCAGTATGCCGCCATCGAACGCAACTTCCCTGTTCTCTGCGATCAGCTGAAGTTCTTCTACCCGGCATTCGCTAAGGTAGGTTTCGTGAAAGCCGACAACGTCAGGTTCATGCATACCTGCTATCGCGAATACATGGCGTACGTCGACAACATCGTGCCGACCTTCGGCCGAGCAATGGAAAAATTGAAATCTGGTGTTGACAGCTTCGCCGAGTTGTTCGAAAATGGCGGGACTCTACCTAGAATCTACGAACTAGTTGATTCTGGTGTGATTGCTTATCGTGACGCCGTAGTTTTGTTTCTGGCTGTACCGCAACTAAATAATGTCTACAGCAACGAACCATTCGTGTTCGCTCCGTGGAAGGCTAAGATTGCCGCCGACAAGAAATTTGTCAGCCTGTACATCGACGCCGACACACTGGCAGCCTTGCGGCAAGTTGTTGTGACAACATTTAAACGCGATTAACGACAATTGACGTCACTTAAGGAAAATACAAAATGGTTGACTTTGCAAAACTGAAAACTAGCCGTGGCTCTAACCTGTCCAAGCTGACTGAAAAGCTTGAGACGATGAACAAAGGCAGCGGTGGCCAGAAAGATGAACGTATCTACAAGCCGGGCTTCGACAAGAAGGAAGGCAAAGGCTACGCCGTCGTTCGATTCCTGCCAGCTAAAGCCGGCGAGCCGTTCGTACGCGTCTTCAGTCACGCCTTCAAAGGCTCGGGTGGCTGGTACATTGAGAACAGCCGTTCGACTATTGGCGAAGACGATCCGGTAGGCATTTCGAACCGCCTGTACTGGAACAAAGGTGAGGCTGAAGGCAACGAAAGCCTGAAGAACGTCGCCAAGTCGCGGAAGCGCAACACCAAGTACTTCGCCAACGTTCTCGTCATCAAAGACACTGTCAACCCGGCCAACAACGGCAAGGTGATGATCTACGAATTCGGCGCGCAAATCTTCAAGATGATTGAAGCGGCGGCTAAGCCTGAGTTCGAAGACGACGAACCGATGGACCCGTTCGACATGTGGAACGGCGCAGACTTCAAGATCAAGATTGTCGGCAAAGAAATCCCTGATCAGCGTAACGGCGGCAAGACTGTTGTGCCGAACTACGAAAACTCTGAATTCGACCGCGCGAGCGAACTGTTCGAAGGCGACGACGCCAAGAAAGAAGAGATTTTCAACATGACTCACGAACTCAGCGATTTCGCCAAAGTCAAGAGCTTTGAAGAACTGGCTGAACGCTTCAAGAAGGTCACTGGCGAAGCACACGACCGCCTTGAAACTGGCGACGTCGCGCAGTCTGTTGTAGATCGTCTGACTGAGCAAGCCAAGCGCGAAGCAGAGCAAGACAACACTCCGAAGGTGCCTGACGCCGACGAAGAGTCTGGTTCTGAGCCGCAAGGCGGCGACGGTGACGACGTGCTAGAAATGTTCCGCAAGCTCGCAGAGCAGCAGTAAAAGAAAGGCGCCGAAAGGCGCCTTTTTTGTGGCCGCGTGTTGACGTCGCCGCCAAACCGTGTGTAAACTGTGTTCATCAAGTGAATAGTGAGATACACAATGAATCTGAATTTCAAAGTTGGCGACATCTGCAAAATGAAGGCAGACGACCGAGCCGCGTCTTATGCCGCAAAGGGATTCGTCAAAGACTGTCTGGTAGTTGTAACAAACTTGTGCCTAAACGGTCACAATGACGCCCACTACAAAGTCACACTAGAGCGCGGCGGCGTCATCAACTACTTGTACGAATGCGAGCTAGAGCTAGTCGGCAAGTATGCGTTTACACCCAAAGACTTGAAGACTGGCATGAAAGTTATCCTCAGGAACGGTAGCACGTGGTTGGCCATGCGCGACGTAGTACTGGGTGATGGCAACAACGTCGACATACTTTCGAAAGTAGGCGATGCAGGCTGGCTACGTATCAGAAACTACAGCGACTCTATGAACGCCGCTGGCGACAACGAAGAACTAGACATTGTGGCCGTCTACGCACCCGCCAGACCGTTTGCAATGAGCAAACCTTTCAGTACTACAGACTGGACTAAAGTGTTCGACAGGAATTCAAGCGAAATCGAAAAGCTCGAAGCCGAAATTGCCGAACGCCAAGCCATGATCGAAAAGCTCAAAGCAAGCACACAAGGAGTCTGATATGCCGGCACTAGCAACCAAGTCTATCAAAGACATCGACGGCGACACTATCACTGTGCGCGCCTACGAAGACACGATGATTGTCGTCGTCGTTCAAGAAGGTGACATGGCAGCTGTTCGCCTCGACGCCAAAGGCGTTGCAGCGCTTCGCGACGCCGTCGTTGAAATGGCCGACATCTTGGGAGTCTGACATGGAAAACTATATCGGCTACATCGCCGTTTTCGCAGTCGCAGTACTCGTTACTTGTGTCGTCAAGATTGCTATCGAATTGGCGGCTATAATAGGATTGTTGGCCGCCGGTGGAAGCGTTCGTTACAACGTCGTGCCGCCGATGATAGGCGCAGCTGCGTCGTCCGCTTTCATCTACGCCCATCTTTTCGTATTCTAAGAGGTTATTATGAAGTCTGAATCTAAAATCGTTATCAACGGCTACATCTTCCCGGCTGTCGCCATCGCGTTTGGTGCTGTCGCCGCCGTGACTGGTAATGCAGCTGTTACTACCACGACAATTGCACTGTCATGGGTTATCATCGTACTGATGGCGCTGTTGTTTTTTGTGATGGCGGCAAACGCAGAGGCGGTCAAAAACGACAGCAAGAAGAAGCCGAGGACGCCGCTCCAATACACGTTGTCGGCCGTTTTCGCGTTGTCGCTGTTCTCTGTTCTGGCGGCTATCGACGCCGTCGTGACGTCGTCGGTGTTCGCGGTGACATACGTCATGCTGATGCTGCTGCGCGTGACGCTAGATAAGCGCTAACCGTTGACGACAGCCGCTTCGGCGGCTATCATACAAGCGAATTGAGACAAGAGTGAAAAATCGTGAGAGAGATTGTTATCCGCAAATATAAAATGAAGAACATCGACCGTCTGCGCAAGTGGGCTGGGTTTGAACTTCACTTTTCTGGCGGCATGTCGAACCCGAACTGGAGCGGCTATCGCATGACTAGTCGCGACAGCGGCGCCGTTATCATCCACCTTTGGCCTGTTGAGAACAAGCAATGATCAACGCAAACGCTTGGCGCAACCCGAAGACGCGCGAACAAATCGACGCGGCACTGCGTCTAGCTACTATCGATAGCCTAGCAACTGCCTTCACTGCTGATGGCCGTGAAATCTTCACGGCCACCTACGACCCAAAAGCCGTGCCAGCATTCCGCTTCTACAAAAGCGGTATAGACGTCACCACAGACGTCTACGCGGCTCTACGCAGTCTTCACAGCGAAGACAAAGCTTGTGCGTAAAGACCTGGCCATGTATGAGCGTGCGGCTTACCCGGACGCCACGTGGCCAAGTAGTACTGCCAAGAACGTTCGACTTCACCTATTCGCGGCATAGGGTTGGCGTTAGTCCATAGAAGCAGTCTGGCGAAACACGCTGCCAAAACGTCGTCATGCTCTAAAGCACGGTACACGGCGATAGCAGTTTCGTTGACGGCCTTAGGATTATATGCGACGCCACGTGCCGCACAAACCTCTTGAGCGTAGTATCGCGTCGACTTGTGATTCAACACGCCTTTGACGCCGCCACCTAGTTCGAATTGCCAGAAACCTCTAGCAGGTCCGCCAACTTGACGGCGAGCAGTGAATCTAGATTCTTGCAGTCCAATGGCCAGCAGCATGACGACAGCGTCGTCGCCGTGCATCTTGGCAGGTAAGAGTTCAAAGGCTTCGGCGATGACAGCCTTAATTTGGTTGAGTTTCACGACATCACCGTGTATACTGAAAACAAGTATTTATGAGAGTAGACAGTCATGCGAAAGACGAGCGAAATTCTTCAGCTGATGATCGACAGCGGCCTGTACCATGAAAACGTGTACACATTTATGTGTAATGCGCTGAAGGCGGCTTTTTATCGCGATCACATCATTACAACAGATGAATTCGAAGCGACGAAAGCATGGATCAAAGATGCTATTGACAACGGTACTAAAGGACATGGAACGTTGTACGGCTACTTGTTAGCACATGGTATTACTGCCGATTTTCGTGACACGCTACGCTGGTATGAAGATCGCATTGCTGAACTAAAAGCCGAGGGTAAATGATGGAAGCCATCACCAGTCTAAATGAAGTGCGCCGCGAGTGGTTCAGCTGCGAAGAGTCGTTCAAAGCGTTCAAGCTGGCAGCAACAAAGGCATGGCGTCTGCAATCGATGCTCGACGACGGCTATTTTGTCGTGTACGCCGACCGCTATGTGATGTCAGCAGGTCGCTGGGAAGTGTACTACGACAAGAGTGACGGCCCTGTAGTTGCGTTCAACTTCAAAGGCTGTCGCACAATCTACGCCGGCTGTAAATGGGATGACAACGACTTGTGTGTCGTCTCGAAGGCTGAAGTCAGACAAGAATTCGGCCTTCTCCGAGTCGCCGCTTTCGTCAATCCTTGATATTCCAAGCTTCAGAAGCCGTTCCCTTCTGCCAGCGAGCGACAGGTAAGAACAACGCCAGTTCCCAGGCTGGCGCCGGCACTTCGACAAAGACTGACTTGAAGTGATCGGCGCGGTAACTGTGGACGGCGTGCTTGAAGTACTTCGATTCGCTGAGCGCCTTAAGCACTTCCCATTCAAGCTTCAGCTTAGTCTTGCCCCTGTAGCGCTTTTCGTTGCGAAACTTCAGCAGCGCCTTGAAAGCCGCCATGCGCAATACTGGCGGCAAGTAGTGCATGTTGAGGCCGACAATGATTTCGACGCCGTCTTTGGCCTTGTAGGCGCTGAACGGGAAAACTAGAGGATATCGGTCCCAGATGGGAAGCGTGGCCCTGTGTTTGGCTAAGTACTCGAAGAAGTACATCTTACCAAACGTCATCTTTGTCTTCCACGTGTCCCTGTCGCGGAACATCACACCTGTGCCGATCTTGTTATGTGCCTTGCCTACGTAGTTACGGAACCAGTCAAGTGACGCCGACGTATTTCGCTTGACAGCACCAGGGTTATTCCGATAGAAAGCCTTTTCGATCTTCTGAAGGATTTCTAGCTCGGTGCCTGTCGTGTTGTTGTAGTCTGCCGCCATTCTGGCCTCACAATAAATAGTCTAGGTAAAGTCAAAACTATTTATTGAGGCCGACATGGCTAAGTACAACGAACACGTAGCGCATATCTTGCAACACGGGATGTCGAGGACTAACCGATTCCAAGTGTTGATTCCAGTCCCTCAGAAGATGCAGAAAGCCGTCGCCACCAACAAAGACGACAAAGAAGGCAAGCTGTCAAAATTCAAAGAAGCGTTTCAAGAAGTCGTGAAAGTCATTAAGGTATTCACTGGCTCTAGCACGACTGAAGTGACGCGCGGCCTCGACATGATGTGTTCGCAAACTGAATTGCCGGGCAAGACGATCAACGTGTCTGAAACCAAGTACAACGGTGACGTACACAAGATCGGCCAGTCAATCATGTACGGCAACCAGCAGTTCGTCTTCAAAGTCAGCCGTGACATGCTAGAAAAGACTGTCATCGACGAATGGATGTCGCTTGTCGTCAATCCCAAGACTCACGAAGTCGGGTATCTTCAAGACTACGCCGTTCCAATCACGATCTACCAGCTAGATACGATGGATAACATCGTTCACGCCGTCATGCTCGAAGACGCGTATCCCGTCATGTCGAACCCGTTGACGTTGTCGAATCTTGAAATGAACAACACGCATGAGTTCATGGTGCAGTTCGCCTATCGGTCGTGGCACTACGCAGACATCAACGCAGACGGCGAAAACACACTGATGGATAGTCTGATGCAGACGCCGTTCGGCCCGTATCTGGCGCCAGTGCTGTCTAACCCTGTCGTGCAACGCGGCCTCGACTACATCGAGAACGCTACAGGCATCGACTTAGAAGGCGAAGCGCTGAATATATACAAACAGATTGACGACGTCGTCAGAGAGACAACAGGCGAGTCTATCAACAAGACAGTCGGATTGCTCAACGGCATCAAGGCGTCTATCGACGTCAGCGACAAGATTAAGCCGACGCAAGCCGCAGAACTGATGGACTTGATCGACGGCACTATTGACAAGATATTCTAAGGAGACAGCTAATGGCATTACCTAAGCTGAGTCACGCACAATATAGCCACCACCTAGTAGGTCTTGGCAAGACAATCAAGTATCGGCCATTCACGAATGCCGAGCAAAAGGCGCTGCTTGTTGCCAAGAACGCCAAAGGCGAGGCCGGCGAAAACGAGTTGATCCTTAACGCCGTCACGCAGATCGTAGAGAACTGTACGCTAGGCAAGGTCAAAGTTGATCAGTTGTCGACGTTCGACATCGAAGACTTGTTCATGCGTATCCGTGCTAAGTCGGTAGGTGAAATCGTTACCGTTCAGTATCGCTATGACTACCAAGAAGATGGCAAGAAGCTCAGCAACTTCATTGACGTCGCCATCAACATTGACGACATCAAAGTCGAACAACACCCTGACCACGTCAAGAAGATTCAACTCGACGACAACATCGGCATCGTCATGAAATACCCGACGTTCGACTTGCTGAAGAAAATGGAGAACTCGGGCGACGATCAAGAGCTAGCCATGCTGTGTATTGACTACATCTACGACAGCGAAGAAATCTACCCGACAGAATCAGTGAGTCGCGCCGAACTCGAAGCATTCTACGACGACATCGACACTAAAGGGTTGCTAGCCATTCAGAAGTTCTTCCAGACGATGCCAAAGCTGCGTCACACCGTAGAAATTGAAGTGCTGCCGGGTAAAACTGAAACCGTAGTATTTGAGGGGTTGAACAGTTTTTTTACCTGATGATGTCCCATGAGAGCATGATTTCGTATTACTCGAACAACTTTCATGCGCTCTTCTTCAAGGACATCGGTGTAACAAACAACTTCACGCTAGCCGACTTCGAAGCAATGCTTCCATACGAACGCGACATCTACATGATGCTGATGAAGCAGAAAGTCGAAAGTCTGAACAACAATTGAGCCGGCTGTCGCCGGCTTTGTTTTGTCTAAATACTGTAGACCGTAACCTATATGCAAGGTAGACACATGGCTGTCAACAGTATTCGCGAATTGCAGATGATGCGTCGCAACATTCAAATGCGCGACGCCCCGCCTGAGCAAGTAGCACAGATGCTACAGGCTCTTCTGACTGAAGCTATCAACCTTCAGAATAGCGGGTCGCGCGCCTTTCAGAAGAAGGCGTTAGACGAACTGCGCCAAGTCCGTAAAGACATGATTGCCGGCCAGATTTCGGCAGGCGGCGCTACCAGCAACTTCGTTGGTACATTCAGTCACGTCATTGATCAAATCGAATCGCTGGCGACGTCGAATGCAGCACTCAACGAAAAGGTAGGCAGCAGTTTTGACGCTATCAAAGGCGCAATTCCTAGCACTGACACTCTTGTCGCGGCGCTCATGACTGCCAACCCGATTCTAGGCTATGGCACTAAACTGATTCGCGACATCGCCGCCGCCCGCAAGCGTTCGTCAGAAGCCGCCAAGAATGAGGCCAAGCGTCGCCTAGAGGTTCTGCGTCAGCAAGAAGAGTATATCAGCAGTCAGCTAGAACAAACAGACCCTGTCGCCGAAGAAATCGTAGAAGGTAACGCCGAACGAAGCGCCTTCGAAGAGACTCAGTTGGTGTTACTAGAGGAAATTCGCGACGAAATCAAGCGTCTCGAAGAAATGTTCGCCAAGACTTGGGATGTAGTTGACGACGTCGAGCAAACTATGCTAGACCAAGTCGAGCAAAGCCAAGAAAACAGCGTCAACGAAATCGACGCCATGCGCGAAGCCGAAGAGCTACGTGAACGTAACGCTGCACTCAGCGAAATGGACGGCAGATACGAAGACACGCCTCCTATCCCGGTACCTGACAACGTCGACACGCGAGCCGTAGCAGAGAAGAAAGAAGGCGGGCTGTTCGACATGCTGTTAGGCGCACCGCTCAGAGGCTTAGCAGGCATCATTACAGGCGTTGTTGCAGGCTTGAGCGGCGTACTGGCAGCCTTTGCAGGCGGCGGCTTAATTGGGGCGCTTCTGGCGCCTTTCAAGGCTGTCATCGGCTTCATCGTAGGCGTAGGCAAGCTTGCGTTGAAACTAGGTAGTAAAGTGCTGCTGCCGGCGATGATTATCAAGTCGTTGTTCGACTTCTTTGACGGCTTCTTCAACGCCGAAGAGATAATTGGCCAGCAAGGCATGAATCTAGGTGAACGCGTGCTGGCAGGCGTGTCGAACGTTATCGCTAAGTTCATCGGCATCTTCGACAGTATCGCCGAATTGTTTGGCGTCGACCTGTTCGATCAAGAAGGCATGACGAAGCGTATCTATGAATTCTTGCATTCGATACCGGACAAGGCCGTCGAACTCTTCGATAAAATTACTACCACTATAGGTGAAACGTATGACGCCGTAGTAGGTGGCATCGTAGAAAACATTAAAAACGCCGTAGACAACGTACTAGGATTCTTCACGAAGATCATCGACACATACGTAGAAATTTACGGCATGATATTCGACCAGTTCAAGAAGCTCAAAGACGGCGCCAAAAGTATTCCGCTCGTCGGTGGACTTTTCGGTGACGACGAAGAAGAGTCTGCAATGTCAGAAGAAGAAAAGGTGTTGGCTGGCATCGGCTCCGAACTCGACGAAATAGAAAAAGAGATTGACCGTCGCAAGGCAAAGAAAAAGCTTGAACAGATGACAACAACGGGTAATTTGATGCGTGTCGACGACAACCCTGTCGGCGTAATGCCAATCACAACGCCGTCTAGTGGCGCCGCGCAAAGCATTCAGGCCGCAGAACAGAAGGCCGCAACTAACAACGTTGTAGCCCCTATGATCAACGCGCCTAGCACTAACGTCAACAACGTCAGCAACACGACGATGAACGTAGGCGGCAACACGTCGAATCAGAACAACAGCTTCAGACGGCTAGCCGATAAAAACCAGTTGCAACGATAACAAGAAAGGCGCTTTTGGCGCCTTTCTTCATTTCACGTCTTTGTAGTCGCGAGTCGAGTAGTACAGCGTATCGTCGGGATACATGATCGTACACGAATGCTGGTAAGTCTCTGCGACTAGCTTCTTAGCCAGTTCTTCGGCCGTTTTTCTGATGACGTCAGGCGCCGCAGGGAATCGCGGGTAGTTGATAATGCCGACGACATATCCTTGCTCTTCGCCACCTGTGTAGATGTAGACTGTAGGGTCAACAGTTACACACAACCCCTTTTCTTTGACTACGGCGCGGCAAATCTGCTTGGCGACTTCAATGGGTCCGGCGACATAAATCTTCGCCCAATACGTTTTGGCGGCGACAAACGCAGTGGCGGCTTCGGCTTTGACGACAGATTTAGGAGGCTGGACGCTAATATCTGCAATATGGTCGTAGAAACTTTCGTATAGTTTGTAGTCGCCTGACATATTCAAACACCAGACAAAATCACCTTCATCGTCTAGATACAAATAGTTGCTGTCGCGACGATTGTCGAAGACACCGTACTTGTCATGAATTCGGAAACCCTTTACCTTGTAAAAGCCGCGAACAACGTTGTAGGCGTTGCGACCTAGAGATTCGATGTATTCACGTGTCCAGTATGCTTTCATTTCATATCCTCTGTAAGCCAAGAAAGGCGCAGTCTGAGCTACGCCTTTCCGTTTGTGCAAGTTACTTGGCGAACATGCGATTCTGAACGCCTGGGCTAGACATACCTTCGTATGGCACGAAGATTGCGTTCTTGTTGTCGGCCATCTTTTCGAGTACTTCGAGTCGACGGTATTCGAGCAGCATCGGGTTCATACCTTCGGCAGTGATTCGGTTTTCGTCGCGAATCGCTTCAGCCTTCTTGATACGAATGTTGTAGTCGGCTTCGGCCATTTCTAGCTGGTTAGTCTTTTCGACGATACGCACGGCTTGCTGGTTTGCTTCAGTTTCGATGGCCAGTTCGCGTTCCTGTTGCGCTTCGATGGCGTCAGTGATGACCTTAGGCCAGGTAATGTTGCCGATAGTCACGTTGCTGACGTCAAGCGGGCTGTTCGCCATTTTCTCGACAAGTAGCTTATGCAGGTCTGCGTTGATTTTGTCGTAGTTTGCCGACACTTCTTTGGTCTTGTACTTCGACATTGCCGAACGTGCCGCGTTTTGCACGACGTCGCGACCATAGACACGGTACACCATAGGCAGAGTAACTTGGTAGTTTTCATGCTTGATGTCGTTGAACATGGCGTTGATGACTTTGTCGTTGCCGCTGATGCGAGTGCGGAAGCGAACGTCGAAAGTCAGGTCGAGGTCGTCGGCCATCTTGACAGTAACACGCTCTTGCATGGCTTGAGTGCTAGTGTCGAGAATCACCATGTTCTCCCACCAAGACAGCCAGTACTTACCAGTTTCTTTGACGTCGACGCTGTAGCCGGCGCCAGACAGAATCTTGCCTTTGGCGGCTGGCGGCACAGTTACGCGACTGCAACCTACAGTTGCGAGGGCGATAAGCAGAACGCAGATCAGTTTTTTCATTTGGCACTCCTTTAGTTTTGGTTGACACGGATTTTGAAATCTGCGGCAGCGTCTTCGCGGGTCATGCGAGACACACCTACTTTTTCAACGCTAGCCGACACGTCGGCGTCGAAGTTGCTGCGACCCAGTTCTGACTGGCGCTGCCCTACGTTAATGGCAAGGCTGGCTACAATCAAGGACGCCACCAAGAACGTGTAGGCGCCGTACTTGAGTTTGGTGTAGCCAGCGATAGCGGCGCTTGCAGTGGCTACGATGAACGCCACCATAAACAGGTGCGGGATAGACCACGCCAGGTAGAAACTCATTTGAACCCCCTTATGATTTCATTCGAACGCGTTTGTTGTATACAGTGAAAGTACCGGCAGGTTTGTCAAAGGCGCGACTCAACAACTCTGGCAACGCCATAATCAGTTCAGTCGGCATTTTGTCGTAGTCGACGCAGTGAATTGTTTCGAGAATTTCGACGGCTTCACGGTCGGCGTCGATGTCAAGCAAATCAATGACCTTCTTGACGGCGCAGATAGAGAAGTAACTGTCGTCAAGCATCTTGCGAATAGCTGTGGTGGCGGCAACTGCTTTGATGCGGTTAACGTCAAGTTCTTTACCGATGAACTCTTGCTCAGGCATTTCGCAGCCCTTCTTCGAGTCCTTGGAGACCGGCAACCACGAGCTTGGCAACACCTTCGACAACATTTTTCACTCCTTGACGATACGCTTCACAAGTCATTTCAACTGACACACCGTTTTTGGCGGCGATGAATTTGATGGCTTCACCGAACAAGTAAGCTCGGACGTTGTCGTTACTGGCTAACTCAAGTGCTGTGACTCGCATGACAACTCTCTTTCTTCACTAGACGCATGCAGTATAAAACCGCATGCGTCTGGCGTCAACGCTTAAGAACCTAGCAGTCGATTTTGGATTGCAGAGAATTGTTCGCCGTACACTTTACCGTTGTAGAAGACAACACTCATTTCGCCGCAGTAGGTTTCTACGCCTTCGACTTGGTCGACAAGCACGAACTCCCCATCCACCTTTTCAACCTTCAAGAAGCCACGCGCCGACTTTTTCATGGCGTCGCCTGTCTTCGGGTCTTTGTAGAGTTCGATGGCTTCGCCGTCGACGACAGACATTGTAGCCTTCATCGCCGACCCAAAGGTATCGCGAGTCGAATAGTTGTAGGTGTAGCTACCGATTCCGAACACAACGTTTGCGCTGGCGAAGCCTTTGGCTGCGAGCCGCCGCAGAATAGCGTCTTGACGGTCAAGCGTGATGCTGTCGCCGTAAATCAGGCCGATGTGGGGGTCTAGTAGCTTGAAGCATTTGTCAGTTGTAGTGCCGCCGAACAGCTCCCACAGAACCTGAATAGAACCCTTGACTTCGGCTTCGCTGATTTCGACTGCCTTTACGACGCGATCTTCTTCGTCTTCAGGTTCACGCCATACCTTGATTTTGTAGTATTTGTCGTCACAGCGTACGGCAACGTTACTGCCACAGTTGTTGTGGTACACCTTGAACAGCGTCATGGCGCTAAGGTCTGTGACGTCGACAACTGCGTCGTATCCACACACGATCTTGACGGGATCGCCGCTGTCGGGACGAATGACGAGCTTGCCACTGCGAGACATAATGACGTCTTTGAGCGCCGGCAGCACGCGAGTCAACACACCAAAGTAGTCGTAGGTGTCGGCAACATAGCTTGCGATTGCGCCGTCTGCAACGACTTCAGTGAGATAGCGCCGCATGAATGCGATTTCGGCACAGATTTTAGAGTTGGTGACGTCGCCGTCATACTTGCGCTCTTCGAACAGGATGTTGTTCGACGAAACGCTGTGTTCAGTAGCAGGTACAGAGCCTACGACAAACCCGTTTTCGACGTCAGCGCCGTAATAGTCTTCGATGTAGTCGATTGCCGAAACGCTGTCAGTACCGGCGAAGCACAGCAGATGCGCGGCACCACTGCGGGCGCCATCTTCAGGGCCAGACATGCCGCGATACGAAAAGTCGTGGCCTTGCCACATCACCAGTTCTTTAGGCGAACCTGTGAGGTCGGCATAGTAGTCGAAGACGCGACGATATTCGTAGGCGAGGGTCGCGTTAACCATACTCTTCCAAATCGAGTTGCTGATAACCGATTCGAGATAGTTGACAAGCCACGCGAAGTCTTTGTGAGTGTTGCGAACAGTCAGTACAGGCACTTTCATCGGCACTCGCGACCCTTCGGGAAGCGCCATGATTTCGAGCGGCAGATAGCCTAGGTCGTGAAGCGCTGCGATGCCGTCGACGGGAATAGAGCCTGGAGTCAGGTAGTTGTCAACGCGACGCCGAAAGCGAGCCACAGCCTTTTCTTTGTCGACGTCAAAGAAGTTCTCGTTGAAAACCTCGACAAGGAATTCGTTGATAAAACCTTGAATGCCGAACACAACCATTTTGCCGTCATAGAAGCGGCTGCCTTTGAAACGGCTGTCACTGCGCGGCGTGAAGTTAGAATACACCAGCGTTGTGCCGGGTGCATACATGCCGCGATGGCCTAACTTGTAACCATCGGTGCAGTGAACTGGAAAAAGTTTCATGCAAACTCCTTGTATACGTCGAGAACAGTGATGTTAGGCACGCCGGCAAATACGTCGACGTCGTGCCAATAACTGTTTGTAGTGTAAACGTGGTCGAAGTGTTGTGCAACGGCTTCTACGCCTTTGGTGAAGATGCCGTGGGTGACGTACAGGAGAATTTTTGCAGCGCCGCCTTCACGTAACAGCTTGGCGACTTCAATGAAGGTGGCGCCGCCGTCACACAAGTCGTCGAACACGATTACGTCGCGACCACTGACGTCGCCGTTAATGCTAGCATCAGTGATTTTGCCAGTCATCAGGTCGCGTGTCTTATTGCAGACGACGTATTCGGTAATACCCGCCGCCGTCGCCGAATCAATAACCTTTTTGGCGGCGCCTGCGTCGGGTGCTACTGCTAGCCAACCTTTGAAGCGCTCTCCTAGCATGCGAGCGACAACATAATCTTGCCGAATGACATGCAAGTTGTTGACAACGGCGTCAGTGACGGCGCTATGCGTGTCGATAGTAATGATTTTGTCGAGTCGCAGCGAATTCAACAGGCCGGCGAACGCCGCAATGCTCAGGCTTTCGCCGCGATTGCAGACGCGATCTTGACGACCGTAAGGAATGTATGGCGCGAATACAGTGATTTTTGCGTGCGGCGTCGCCCGACGAATGGCGTCAACAGTCATGACGAGCATCATAAAGTCGTCGCTGCACCCTAGAGGTGCGTGGATATTATATTCGTCTGCGTTGACGTTTACTAGGCGAACGCCGACTTCACCGGCAGGGAATTTCCAAGTCTTGATTTCCATTGTCACGCTTCCTTGAGCAGATAACGGTTCGAAATCACCTTGAAGGAGAAGTCACGCGTCAAGCTCTTGAAAACTAAGCCTTCGCGATACTTACCTTTCAGGCCGCTAGGACCGTCTGCTAGCGCCAGTACTTCTTCAATAGTTTGAGGCAAACGCATGGGGCTGTCAAACACTGGCACCATCTTCAAATCAAGTTGCTTACAAATTTCTACGCGTTCGTCGGCGCAAACATACCCTTGACGGTCGATGTCGAAGACGTCGTAGATATACAGTTCGACTTCGTCTAGACCTTCGAAGTTGTTTTGAATGCCTGGGCCTACCATTTCACCTTGAACGGCAATTCGACGACCAGTTTCAAGCATGAATTTTTCTAGCCTGACTGGCAGGTTGTACTTGAAGAACGTCTGGACAAACATGTTGTCAACGTTGCTGTCGTCGATTTTCAACTCTAGGTTGCGCGAACATACGCCAGTCTGAGGGCTGAAATCGTCAACGTGTTCACCGACGTTAATGACGTACGCCGTGAAGCTAGAGCCGTCGAGCTTGTACGTGGCTTCGAAGAGTTCGCCACTGGCTACAGCATCTTCGTAGGCGCGCTTGATGTTTTGAACGCGTTCTTGGTCAGTCTTCGGAATGAAGACAGGGAACAGACCTTTGGCGTTACCTGCCAGAACTTTAGGCTGAGCCGGTTCGTACTTGATGACGCCAAGCGCTTCGGTCATGTCGGCGTCGACTAGAAGGGTTGTTGCGTCGACGCCTACGCTGTCAACGGGTAGCAGTAAGCCTTGGCTGAGTTCGCCGCGCAGCTTCATCGTCTTGATGCGAGCATACGGTTTGCCATCCACTAGGCGTTCGTTGCGGCCAGCCAGAAAAGCGAATGCAGGATTATCGATAGGAAGCATAGCGTCAACTTCGAAGTATAAGCCGACATCACCTGCTTCGAATTCACCTTTCTTGACACAGCACTGCCAACCGCCGATGACGGCCAGTTCGAGGGCGTCTGCATTTTTGTGCTCCTTGATGGCGTCGACTACTACCACTTTTGCCAGTTTACGTTCTGTCATGATTTCTCCTTGTCAGGCATGCGAGCCTGCAATTCTTTGTAAATGTATTCGAGAGTCGCGGCGATCAGTAGTTTACCGTCGCTGCCGAACAGTTCGGCGTAAACGATGTTGCCACGCCCCGGCAGCTTTCGAATGTTCTTGATGATAGCACCTTCGTAATTCGAAGTCATGGCTATTTCCACATGTAGACGGCTGGGTAGTTGCCGCTAGTGTTTCTGCCATGCATTTGCGCGTAGAACAACTTGACGGCGTCGCATTTGAAACTAAGGTCCGGATTCGAATTCAGATACGTGTACAAGTCGTCCATGAATTCTGTTGTCACGGCGCCGTAGACGTCGAAAATAGAATTGTGGATGGCGGCGATGTTGTCGTCTTCGACGTAGGCGCGATACGGATCGTAGTGCCTGAAAACAAACATACCGTCGGCGTCAAACACATTAGCTGCCGACATACGCATGTGACGCCGCCACAACAAACTACCTTTGATGCTGAAGTCGAGCAACACGACAGGACCTGGCACGTCGTACACTTCGACGATGTTGAAGTCTTCAGGCATGCTGACACACGTCAAGTCTTCGTTGAAGCTCCTCGCCATCATGTAGCCGCTGTTCTGCGACACAAACATTTTGACGTCGGCGATGTAAATGAATGTCGTACCATCTGCTGTGACGACACGCATACCTGTTTTGAGTTCACTGAATTTCAACGGAAATACTCCTCATGAGACGTCTCGCGCGGATACTTGTGGATGATACGCCGACTGACGTTATCTTTCCCATAGCTGTCGATATATCGTTCGGCCTCTTCGAGACTCTTAAACGCGAAGCACATGTCGCGCCACAAGAACCAGTGATACCATTTAGGTGTGTATACGCGAGACGTGAAACGCGCTTGCGGCGTGAAGTCACCTTCGAATTCGACTATTCGATACTGAACCATGTCAGCCTCTGATAATAATAGAGTCGGCGGCAACTGCCTTGATGGCTTCAAGGCGCTCTTTGCTTTCGGCGGCAGTAATAACAGCTTCTTCTATCCATTGAGCCAGCGTCAAGTCGTTGAGACGCGGCACCATGACCGAAGTAGTGGCGGCGTATTCGACGTCAGGGCCGACGAAATAGAAGTATCCATCGCCGCGTACAAGTTCGGCTTTGATGTCGCGCGACGCAATGGCTTTGTTGACGGCTTTGATAGTGATCATGACGCCTTACCTTTGCAAGAAACACTGACACGACCACTACGGCGATTGATGTCGGCATTGCAACCTAGTGCAATTCTGATTTCATCGCAGCTGTCGACGGAAGACAGTACTTGCTTGACTACTGCCAACAAATCGGCTTTGTTGACGTCAACATTTGAGTTGACCCAATAGTCGAAGCAGTCAGAGGTGTCGATACCGACGCCAAACTTGGCTTTGACGGCGACGTCAAGGGCATCACCTAACTCTTCGGCACTCATGTACATGGCAAAGTTCTCTTCTTCACGTTGACGGCTTATTGTAACTACAGCGGCGACAGCAGGTCAAGCCTTACAGATGGGGATTCTGTTCGTTGCGATGGCCTTGAACAAGAGTCCAAGTGCGGCCGTAAATCCAGCGGCCAGTCAAGGCTTTGCGATAGTACTTCTTGCCGCTGCTAGTAGTAACGACTTTCAGACTGCTGCTGACGGCAACGATTTCACCGTCTTCGTAGTAGTCGCCGTTGAAGGCGTAGCTAACGGCATCGCCGACAGCAGGGGCTTTGATGACGTCGTAGCGAGGACTGACGCCACTGCCTGCATCAGTGGCAACATACAGGATGCCAGTGGCTTCAGAAAGCTCGCTGGCGAGGCGTTCGACTTGCGCCATATCTTTGTAGTCCCAACGGGACAACGCGCGTTCTACGCGCTCGTTGCTGGCTGCTACGGCTTTGTTTTCGGCGTCAAGAATAATGTAGATCATGTCGCAGTCTCTCTTCACGTTTGTCTTCAATTCATGTGTAGTATGAACTAAGGTAAGGCTGGCGTCAACTGTTTTCTTGCCATGCATCGATACATTCAGTGACACGTTCGTCACCCGAATAGAAGACATAGTCTCCAATCACCTGGCGACAGTCGGCGTCAATGTATTCGAAGCCGCCGTAGTACTGGAGGACGCGATCATTACCGACCGACGTAATGACGTACTCGTGGTTGACGTAAAGCCTGCCGCAGCGGCGATCAAGGCCGAGTACTTCGGCGCTGACGCGATTCGCGCTTTGCTCAAGATACTTTTCGACTTTCTCGTTGAATTCAACGACGACGTCTTCGATGCAAATGAGTTCTTCGTTCACGTTGCTCATGATTTAGTCTCTCTTCACGGTTGTCTTCAATTCGTAGCTATTGTCTCAGCAACTATTACCGCAGTCAACAGTTTTCATCGACCCATTCTTCGCTAACAAACACGGCATCGACCCAGGCGCCGCCGTTGTACTGCCAGACAATGTCTCGAATTTCATCTAGTCCGACGTCGTCTTCAGATGACACGACGATCATGTGGTTATACGGGTCGTAGGCGACGACGTCGATGTCGTCTCTGTCTTTGAGAATGGCATCGACAAGGTAGGATGTGCCGACGTTTTCGAAACATGCCTTAATGTATTTCATGACAACCTCAGGTCAACATATTGACAGACAGTTCGTCTAGATCGAAGTCGTACTTCTTGACGAGTTCGGCCATGTCTTGCTTAGTAAAGCCTATCGCGCATACATCGTTTTTATGCTCTTTACCTTTCTTTAAGGCTTCGGCGTAACGAGTCTGGCGCATAGTGAATGTGTTGTTAGCTTCTTTGACTAGGTAGTATGTACTCATGATTTCGTCTCTCTTCACTGTCGATTCAAGTAAATCGTACATCAGGTAATGGCAGCAGTCAACGAAAAATCCCGCCAACAGGCGGGATTTTTCTCACATCATCCAGATGCTGGCGATGGCGCTGATTACCATGCCTACAATCGATAGCGATCCTGGTATGAACACCCAGGGTCGGTCTTCGACGGGCTTTCTAGAAATGGCAAAGCAAAACACGAATACTGCGAGACACGTCAGAAAAGCCTTGACTGCGATCATGCCAGTTCCTCGTACTTCGTGCAGGTGTGACCAGGGATCAGCTGTCTGTGCTGAATCCAGTGACAGAAGTTACCACTCCAGAAGTTACCACGACAATCCATGTGCGTGGCGCCGTCTTCCCACTGGTAGTTGTTGTTGGCGTCACTGTCGCTCGGCTGCCATAGCGGCTTGGCCATAGGCGTTGCCTGATGCTCGACTGGACTGGCGTGTACAGGCTGCGACTCAATGAGGCGCGCGTAGACTTCGCGTGCTTTCTCAAGGGTGTCGTCAAGCTTGCGATAGCTGACTTGGGCGCAACACGAAGCACTGATCATGAGGGCGTCGGCCAGACTTACACCGGCAGCGTCTAGACCCGAGTCGCCGCAATCAGACCAGAAGCCTTCGCCGTAGTAAGGCGTGTGCCATTCGCCGGGCAGCAGCAGACGTGGCGTGTTGTCTTTGTAGGCGGCGAGCATAGTGGCAGCAAGCACGTGAATAGTCGGGTCGGCGTCTTCTTGGTTGCGCAGCCAGAACCAGTTGTCGAACTCAGTTGCAGTGACCACAACCTTGATGTGTTGAGCAAACTCGGTAGTCCGGTTGCATACTTGCTTGTGATAGCCGGCTTCGGCGAAGCCATTAGAGAACTCGACGGCAGACTTGGCAGCAAGTTCCCACCACTGTTGGGCAGTGTACTTGCCTTTGATAAGCTCGAAGTGTTCGCCGGCATCCTGCATACCAGACTGGTTCTTGCCGAAATGCACGGGGGCTGCAATATCTGCAAGAATCAATTCGTTGGTAGTCTTGACAGGGATGGCTCGACTCGACGACGCGTTGCGACTGAAGACACGATGCGTCATAAGTTCGGCGTGAACGATGCGTGGATACACTAGTTCGAATGTCGTGATACGAACGCCTGTTTCTGTAATAGAGTCGGCAATGATTTCAGCAGTTACAGTCATTTATCACTCCGGTATGCGTCGAGAGTTGGAAATAGATTGGCTTTACACTCGACGACAAACGTCAAGAACCGATCGGCTAAGACTTCGGGATTCGCGCCTCGCTGATGGAGCATCATGGCTAGGTTGGCTACGTCTTCGAAGTTACCGGCGTTACCTTTACCTAGATGCTTGATCAACAAGTCTGCCAAGTATGCATCGCTACACTGTTCGGGATCGTCCCAGCCGCCGCGTCCTTTGAGACGAGCGGCAGCCAGTTTTTCCTTCATGGCGACAGCGAATGCATCGACTGCTAAGTCGTCGCTGTGCGTCATACCAATCCCTCTTGATGCAGGCGCTCGCGCAACAGATAGCCTTCTAGCATCCACAGTTGTTCGACGGCGTCTTCGTACGCGTATTTCTCACCATCTTCTTTGACGAAGTTTGCGGCGTCGACACACGAAGACTCACCAACTACTTGAAAGCCGTTTGCCATAGTGACGACGGCAACAGTTAAGCGACCACCGAACACACGGTATTCGACGTTTTTGATTTTGGCTTCGATGTCGGCCAGACAGAGTTTATTCTTAACCATGATGCGTGAGCCGTCCCTTCAGTTCGTTGAAGCCGCCGACGTATTCGCTGAAGCCGTTTGTCGTCACGAAAATTTGAGGGACGCTGCGTACAGGCGACCCAACCATTTCTTCTAGTTGTTCGCGGCTAACGCTCTCACCTACGATCTTGTAGTCGTAAGCAACTCCGGTGCGTTCGCACAACTCTTTGGCGAGGTCGCAAAACGCGCAACCTGGCCTGCCGTAAATTTCAACTTTCATATGTTACTCCTTTTGCTGCGGCTCGGCTGAGCCGCTGTTGTCAGATGTCGAACGCAAGATCGAGGTCGGCAGTATCGTCTTTGACGGCACCCACTTTGTACGACGTGATCTGTAGTTCTTGCGGCGCAACCTGTACTTTGCTGCTGTCGATGTACTTATCCATATAAGAGCATGGATTGCGTTCGATAACTTCGAATCCGAAGTCGGCGCCAAGTGCATCATATACAGGTTTAGCCATGTACAGAGTATATTCTTTGAGTAGCGTAGAAGTCAATCCAATTACTTGCCGACCTTCGCTGAACAAGTATTCGCTCCAGTTGAGTTCTTGCATGGTGACAGCGTCTAGAATCGCTTTGATGGTGTCGCGATTTTCGACAAACACTTTAACCCAGGCCGGGTCTTGCTTGAGGATCGACAGAATCGCGTAGTCCATGCGGGTATGCAGAACTTCGTCGCGAGCGATCAGCGTCACTTCTTGACCAATACCTTGAAACGCGCCGGTTTCAGTGATGGCAAACGTCACGGCGAAGCTCGACATGAAAGCGATGGCCTCAAGCGCGAACAACGCGACAAACGCCAATGCAATAGCCTTGCGCTTTTCTTCGATACTGGCGTCGACTGGCAGCGATTCAAGCGCGTTGAACGCCTTGACAATGGCTTCGCTGCGAATGATCGTCTGTACGCTGTTGTAGGTGTCGCGTAGCAGCTGATTGGGGTCGACAAACGTCTGCTTGATGATGTGACTGTACGCACGCGCGTGAATGGTTTCGAAGAAGCTCCAAGTGTTGAGCAGACCTTCTAGCTCCGAGTTGCTGACGTAGCGCATGAGCAGGCCGGAAATAGACTTCGACGCGACGCTATCTGCAAGGTGTTGCCAACTGATAGTTTTCACCATCAGGTCAACAGTGTCATGCGGCAACGTCAGCATGTCCTGCTTGTCTTGATCTAAGCTAATCTCAGTTTCGTTCCAAATCTGGCTGACTTGTTTTTGATACAAGTCTTCGAGAACAGGGTATGCGATGTTCACGGTGTCGAAAAGACCGAGGTCATCACCTAAGAACAGCGGGTACTTCTTAGTCTCATACCCTTTGTTGTGTTCGTTAAAAACAGGCACTTCAATTCTCCCATGTAGTGAGGGGCGTTGCCGCCCCTGGTATAGTTAAAGCTTGCAACTCTCGCAGGCTTCTTCTTCGACTACGGCTGCCTTGATCATATCTTGGACGCCGCCACCGTTGAAGTCGCGAGTATTCATGTAGTACTGGCTCTTGTTACCCAGCTTAGCTTGTGCAACCCACTCTTTCATGAGTTCACTCAGCGGCTTCTTCTCGTCTTCGTACTTGCTAGGATCAAAGTAGTAGTCGCAACTAATACCCTGGTCAGTCATGTCTTGGACGCGCGAATAATACTTGGCGAGAACAATGTTATCAACTTCCCATGCCGTCTTCTTCGAGGCATCCCATTCTTTACAAATGTATTGAATGATACCTTTGCGCGACTTCTTGTTGATGACGGCTTGACGAATCGGGTACAGGCCATTCGGGGCATCGCTGAACACAGCACTCGATTCAGTCGGCATATGTGCGACTAGAACAGTATGCTTGCGTGGCTTGCCGCGCAGACTTTCCCAATCAAGTTCGAGGACATAGCCTTTGTTGACGCGGGTGTCAATAGGCAGCCAATCTTTCTTGATGCCTTCTACACAGATACCAGACTCTGCCGCCAACTCCTGACTGGCTTTCAGCAGATAGAAGTAGTGGTGTTCGGCGATGCGACTGACAAAGTTCAGCGATTCCTCGCTGCCGTCGTAGTCATAGCCGTTCTTGTAGAGCGCAGCCGCCAAGCCAGTGATGCCGATGCCAGCACTGCGGCGGCGCATGATAGCGGCTTTCATTGATGCTGTCATCATAGGCGCTTTGTCGATCATGGCGTCGACGGCACGCAACGCAACACGTGCAGCATGCGGGTAGCGCTCAAGACTTACCTTACCTACGTTGATGGCGGCCAGCGTACAGAATGCAGTCTCACCAGTACTGGCGTCGGCGTACAGGTCAGGCATGTCGACGTAAGACTTCGTAGCCAGACAGATTTCTTGACACAGGTTAGACAAGCGGATGATGTCGATAAACGGCGTGTGCTGGTTGGCTCGCGTCACGTTAAACGAATACATGCGACCAGTTTCGTTGCGTGCGATCAGCATAGACTTCAGCAAGTCGCGGGCCTTGATAACCTTGTGCTTCTTGCCGGCAGCAACAGCGGCTTCAACGACTGCGTTGTACTCGGCGGCGTCTGCGGCTTCGTAAAACGCCTTGTGGACTTCTGGAGCTTCTAGCAGGTCAAACAACAGCCAGTGGCCGTCGGTAATGACAGCTTGCAGGTATGCATCGTTGTAGGCGAAGCTGTAGTCGATTTTGTCGATACGCGTTTCGATGTCTACGCGCTGAGTCTTCCACATGACGATGCTTTCGACTTCGGGATCGATGCACTTGAACGTAGCGGTAGCGCTGCCGCCGCGACTGATCTGAGTGAACATCTTGACGGCTTTGTCGAGACTCGAATAGATGCTGTGCTTACCGAGGTGCTTTGTGGCGCCGCCTTTGACTGGCGCACCTTTGCTGCGAGTGTCGAACTCGATACCGATGCCAGCCTTCTTCGCCGTCATCTTGTAGGCGATGTGTTCGGCGACACCAATGCTGTTGACGCTGTCGCCGCCAGTGATGACGCAACAGCTGATGGTATCGTAGTCGCCGTTGCGAATGCCGTTGTTGGCCGGCGTCGGCAGATTGACTTCGCCGGTAATAACGGCTTGAATCAGGTCAAACGCGTCTTGACAGTCGCCGTGCAATCCCAGGCCAATACCCATTGCGCCGACGTGCGGAGTTTCGACTGGTACGTCGTCTTTGTAGATGGCATACTTGTCACCCCATTGAACGATCTGCCAGTATTCAAGATGCACCGGATAGATGGCTTTGTACCAGTCTTCCCACACAGGGTTGTAAGCAGGCATAGAGTCGGCACACCATACGCCGTTGGCGATCATGGCTTCAAAGATTGCCTTGAAGCTGTCGCGGTCGCTGACGCCTAGCTTGCGTTCCATGTTCTTGCGCAGGCTAGCTTGTTCGAGACGTGCGGCAATGCGAGACGACGCCAAGTTCTCGTCTGCGATCAGCACGTTAATCATGGTCTGGTGAATGTCAGACGACTTGGCGACTTCAGGGAGGCGTTTGTAAGTCTCCATGGCGATCTTCGACCAATTGCCGCCAGTTTTCGTAGCGTACTGCGCCCATTTGTTCAGTTTCTCAGGGATGAACTCTTCTAGCCGTCCATCGTTTTTGATGACTTGTCTAAGCATTACGTCCTCATTTTACATCAGGGTTGTTGATAAGAAAGTCTGTCATCGCGAAGCTGTCGACGATGTCAGAAATAGGGCTATCGCTAGCCTTACAGTCTAACAGCACTTCTAGGTCTGTGTCTACGCAGCGGCGACGCAGTTCGTCGTACATTGCTTCTTTGTTGGCGTTACCTTTACCAGTGAATTGCTTCTTGACAGCAGTCGGTGCAGGTGTAATGAACGCCAGTTTTGCCGCCCACATCTTGTGCTTGAGCAAGCCAATGTTTTCGGCGATATGGAAGACCTTGCCTTTAGACCCCATTGAGTAGCCTTCGAGACAAGCTTGCTTGACGCCGTGTTGCCGCAGAATAGTCATGGCCCAAGATGAAATGATGTCGAATCGCTCTTCGTCGCTGTCGTACAGCGGCATCTTGAAGCCGTGAACGTTTTTGAAGCTGCCGTCGTATTTCTTCTTGTCAGTCAAGAAAAAGAACGAACAATTTGAAAAAGTCAAAGGTTTCTTAGTGTCGTAGACGCAAATTGCTGGGCACGTCATAGACCAGTCAAGGCCGGCGACGATCATTCCTCTTCGTCTCCGCTGTCTTCGTCTTCGAGCGGGAACGTACAGAACGGACAACTACTTAAATTGGGATAGTCGTCGGCTTCCATGACTACGATGAACTGAGTGTTACATGATGAACAGATACACTCTTTTTTGAGAAGTGACATTGCAGTGTTTCCTTATAAAAGTGATGTGTGGTACACATCACTGATTTATAAGGAGCTTTTCGATCAGAACGACCAGTCTTCGGCCTCAACTTCAATGTGTAGCCAGCCGGGAGCCACTACATGTAGGTGGCCGTCAGCAGTTTCGACGCGATGATTCCCGCTTGCCGACACTGCAACTCCAGTCACTTCTTTCAACTCGACACGATCACCTCCCGGATATGTGTAGACGCGAGTCTTTTCAGGGTGTACTAGCGTGAAGATATTAGGCTTCGTCAACGTCGGGATCCTCCTGTTGTTCAGCGGCGGGATATGCGGCATCGATACGCGCCGCCATTTGTTCGGCAGTCAGATACAAGTCACTGCCGTCCATGATCTTGTCGATTTCTTCTTGCGTAAAGAACGGCTTGTATATCTTTTCTGCGATGTCGTTATAGAGCCGCGTGACAGCATCCATCATCTTGCGGTTTTCGTTGAACTTACCAACTGTCGCCGTGCTGCCGTCGTGAAACAAGAAGTACGCGAATTCGTTGATAACCCAGTTGTGGCAACTCAAGAAGATGATAGTGCCGGCACTGGCCACAATAGACTCGGCGTGTCCAATCACTTGCGCCTTAGTGCGTCGAATGGCGTGAACGAGTGCAATACATCCGTCAAGGTCGCCACCACCTGTTGCAACTTTGACGTTAAACACGTCATGCCGTTCGGCGTTGTCTAGTGCTTCGATGACGTCGACATAGTTGTCGGCGCCGCCTACGTCGTCGTAGATGTAGACGTTGTGACAAACGCCGACGGGATTTGCGTAGTGATAAGGTGCAACTGAGCGTTTTTGCATGGCGTGGCCCTCGTAGTGTTGTTGTACTACTTATACGAAGGCCGTCACCATTATGCTCTCCACTTCCCTTTCTTCAGCGTGACTACAGTACGCTTCGAGTTAGGGTATGTAACGATATGGCTGTGACTCCATGACGACCCGCCAATGTTGTAGCCCATATCGAGGGTTGCGCTGACGCCTGCCTGATACACCCCGTCGCGAATGGCTGCGCTATGACTGTGACCGATGTTACAGCGAGTGCTAAGCTTTTGATAGCTGTTGATGCTGCCACGTGCGCCGTTGTTGCCTAGATGGCCGTGATTGCCACATTCGATGCCGTCGTCGCCGCAGATGACAAAGCTTTCATCAGTGCGCAAGAACTTTGTGCCAGACAACTCGGGGAACTTAGACGTGACTGCGTATTCGAACACTGAGAAGTTGTGGTTACCTGCTTCCATTTCCTTGTATGTCTTGTATTGACACTCCAAGAAGAACACTGCGTTTGCCGGGTCTGTTTTGTAGTCGGCAGTCTTCAGCCAGCGTTGCAACGCCAAGTCGTGATTAGATTCGACAACAACGGTCTGACAGAAGTCACGCTGCATAGCTTTGAGAACGCCGCCTACCATCAGGATGTTATTGACGACGCAGTCTTTGCCTTCAACGTACTGCTTGAATCGAACGTACGGGTCGTTGATCGTATGATGATTTCTGGCTTCGAAGTCGAGGACGTCGTGGACGAACTGATAGCGTGGACGAAGTGCGTTCAGCATAGACGTTGTCTTGCCGCCGAAGCTCGCCTTGTAGACTTCTACGTCGCCTTTCTCTGCGTGGACGTCGCCGTAGTTGATGGCTTCTACGCGTTGGCCGGCAATAACGCCTGTCGGCGTGTACAGCTTGTCTAGGTCGTAGAACTCACCACTCTCAGTTTCGGCAATGAGTTGACGAACAAACCAGTCGCCGTCAGCATCTACTTCGACGATCAGCGCACCGAAGATATGGTGGAAGCTCGCCTTTTGACCTGCCTTCTTTTCGACGTAATTGCGCTGGGTGACAGCGCCAGTCGTGTACAAGAATCGACAGCCGCCGTGCTTCGGCCCCGGCAGACTTTCTAGCTGCACCTTGGCGTGAGGGATGATGCCTGACGCGCCTTTCGTGTAGCTGTGAAAGCCGCTCAACGGGTTGACGGCAGTCGGCAGAATATTGAGTTCGCCACACCAGATTAGACCGTCGGCTAGAATCACGGGTGCGTCGATAATGTACGGCTTGATCTTGCTATCAAACCACTCACCTTCCGATTTCGACAGATTCTGGAAGCCTGACTTGTTGTAGCTGAAAGTGCCTACGATGATCTGAGCGCCGACGTCGGCAGCCATCGTTTCGAGAGACTGCAAAAACTTTTCGTGGACGAAAGTGTTGTTCTGCGCAGAAGTCAGGATGAAACGCTTGCCTTGAAGCTTGGCGATAGACTTGTGATGGTCGTACAGCGTGCCGCTTGCGATAGGCTTCTGATATTCAGCCCACCATCCAGTATACGTCTCTTTGCGCAAGAATTTAGACACGCTAGAACGATTGATTGCAAGGGCGTCGCCAATCTCTTGGTGGCTACACCCTGCATTCAACATTCGCAGTACTTCAAGTTTTACGTTATCGTCGTTAAGTGACATAACAGCCTCACATCGGTTAGTTTTGATGATTTATCCATAACGACGGCACTCTTCACACTTTCTTCCACTGCATGAATTTGACTTTCGCAGTCAACCCGCTAAACGTGTTGTCGCGAATGGTCTTCATAAGTTGTTCGCGGCTGACGCCGGCTTTAATCATGTCGTTGATGTCAAGCTTCTTGCTGGCGGCGAACGGCCAGATAACGACAGACTTGCCGGCTTCAATAGCTTCTTCCATGTAGCGACACACTTCTTTGTTTCTGGCCTGACAGTCCCAAATGTAGACGTCGGCTTTGACACGTGTCAGATTGGCGTCACAACTGGCGACGCAGTTGTCTACGAACAACGAGTCGAGCGGACCTTCGACACAATACGAAGTCCGGTTGTCGTCGAGTTCGTACATCCCATAGATTTTGTCGACGTCGTCATGCGCCTTGATCGACAAGTACTTGACTTTGGCGTTCTTACCCAGCAAGTCGCGGCCTTGCATCATTTCTACGTAGCCGTCGCGAGTCACGAACGGAATGACGATGCGAGGCTCACCATCTACAAGCTTTTCGCTGGCTTCGGCGTTCATCACAGACGCCAACATCTTGAAGTCGCTGACGAAATACAGGCGGCGCAACTCTTTTTCGCTAAATGCTCTGCCGACAAGGAACTGCTTGGCGAAATGCGTGTCGCCAAGGTCTGCTACGCATGTCGTCATGCGTTTGAAGTCGTTGAACGCAATGCCCCTAGACACGGCAACAGCTTGTTCTAGGCTAGGTTGCTGTTGGCGTGGTGCGTGACTCTGCTTGAAGGCGTCGAACAGCGTTTCGCGCTTGTACTCTTCGAAGTGCGACGGGAACGCGTCTTTCATGAAAACGAAGAACGAATGCGAATACCCGCAGTTGTGACAGAACGCGTTCAGCTTGCCTTTCTTGGCGTAGAAATAGAAACGTGCGGCTTTTGCACTTTTCTTAGAGTCGCCGCAAATGGGACAGCGACAATTGAAGGTGTCAGTCTTCACTTTCTTGAATCGCTCAAGGCTCATTGAAACTCGGTTCAACCATGCCAAGTCGACATGTAGCTTAGTGTGTATCATCCAAACACCTTTGATAAATACTTTCTATAACCATTTCTTACAACTCTGCTTAGCAGTAACACGGCGACTTGCAAATGGATAACGATATCTGGCAACTAATCGGCGCACTACTCGTCGTGTCCGGTGCAATCATCGCACCAACAGTTTGGTATTTCCAACATAACACGGCTCGACTAGAATCCGAAAACGAAAAAATTGTCACCAAGCTAGAAAACACAAACGCGATTTCGTTCAAGAGCCTCAAGGAAGACCTCAAAGACTTCCGCGACCACTTTGACAGCAAGATCAGTGAAGTTTATATCTCCATGGACTCGCGTAACCGCGAGGTGAAAGAGTTTGTATCACACGAACTCGGACAAGTCAAACGTGTTATCAACGACATCGACGCCAAGCTAGACCAGACACGTGAACGTAGCCATGAAATCGAAAAAGACTTGCTGCGTCTCGAAAACAAGATCAGTCAAGACTACATCACACGTGACCAGCTGTTCGAAATCATGCGACGCAACGTCGGCGCCTAAATGGCGCCGAGGTCTTTGAGGTATAGCGTCTCAATACTCGTTTCACTGAGTTCCTTGATGTCGGCTTCAATACTTTCGCGTTCGACCTTCAGTTCTTCGACCTTCTCCATAGTAAGCGAGCTAATCTGAAGACTGAGTAGCCTGTCGAAGTACTTGATGTCGACAACGCCTTCAAACTCTGCCGTCAACGCCTTGCGGTTCTTCTTGTGAGGCTCTACAAGCTTCGTATTCCAGTACGTCGTGAAAGCAATACGATTGTCTAGCCAGTCTCGCGTTTCGCGCAGCACAGCGAGTTTGGCGGCTTTGCGCTTGTCATACACAGCCTTGCGAAACTCGACGAATGCCTGAAGCGCGGCCCAGACGTTGTCATACCTCACCAGCTTGTTGTTGGCATCCCACAGTGTGACGTTCTCACCAACCTTCACGACTAGCTTGAAGATGGCTTTCAACTCGTCTTCAGTCTTGCGTCCCACTTCGCGAGGTACGTTGACGACGAAGTCGAAGCCACTGTCGTTTGAGTTGTTGTCAAAGTCTTTGACTTTGCCGGCGTCCATGAGCGCGATAAGAATCGCCTTGAACTTGTCGACGTCGTATGTAATAGGTAACTCGGTAATTCGAATCGTCGTTGTGTTGACTTTTTCGACGACGCCGTGAAGTTCCCATTGCGTGTCACTGTCACCTTTGACGACGGCACCTTTCCATCCGTTGAAGTGCGGCATCATGGCGGCGTCGATAGTACGCTGTTGAACGTTGACGCCGGCCACTAGCTTTTTCACGACTTCAGCGACTTTCACCGGGTCGCGGCTCAGAATCTTGACGCTGTGACCTGTGCCGATGCCGACGACGCCGTTGACGATCCACATGGGTAGCAACGGGTAATAACTGATAGGTTCGTAAGTTTCGCCTTCTTCTTTGCGATGCTCTAGAATCAAGTCGTCGTCTGGCTTCAAGTATTTGCGCATGGCAGCACTAGGCTTCGTGTAAATGTAGCGCGGCGACGATGGCTCAGGGCTTAGAATAGAGCCGAACTGACCGATAGGCTCTAGCAAGTTGACGTTGTTAGACCCCGGGAAGTTCTGTGCAAGGTTGGCAATAGTGTCGCACATCGAAACCTCTCCATGTGCGTAATGACTCACCATCGAAGCATAGCTACCGAGTTGTGCCACCTTGATTTCTTTGCTGCCGCTCTTCAGCGCGCCGAAGATAGCCTTGCGCTGGCTATCTTTGAAGCCGTCGATAAGTGACGGAATCGATCGGACGTTGTCGAGGTTAGAAAACACCTTGAGGTCGACGTCGATGAAGTCTTTGAGTCTGAGTTCAGTAGACATCAGTCAAACCACCCGAGGTCTACGGCTTTCTTCAGAGCGGCAGCGAGGTTCAATGCATCCTCTTTCTTGTAGATGGCGACTGTGTAAGATTGTTCCCATTCATCGCCGTCGATGAACATCTTTGCGTTTGGATAGGCGTTATTCCCGCCTTTAACTAGGCACTGAGCCAGTAACTCCTCGTCACTGAATTTGATGACGTCGATTTCTTGTGCTGCGGCGCTGCGAATGTCTAATACGGCCATGTCAATTCTCCTGTAGCCAGACTTTACGGTCGTCGGCCTTGCTTTTGTCGAACGCGATGTCGAGCGCCGCGATGTCGGCGTCGTCGACGACAACGATCTGTTGTAGGTATTCGTCTTCTGCGGCCAAGAACCGCTTGAAGTCTTTTGTGTTGTAGCCGCCAAGACCTTTGTAGTACTTGTGGCTGTGACCCGGATTCAGGGCCGCCCAATCATTGTAGTCTTCTGTGTTGAAGAACTCAAATATTTTACTGCCTTTGGTGGCGATGATCAGCGGCGTACGCATGCGGTAGATAACGCCTAGCTCGAACAGTTCTGGCCAAAATTGATTGATCATGTTGAAGAACAGCCCGGAGATGTGCATGCCGTCCGGGTCTTGGTCAGTCATGGCAACGATCTTGCCGAACCGCAAGTCGTCGGCGCTTTCAACTTTGACGCCTACCTTGAGTCCCAGGATAGCGATGATGTTCTGAAACTCGTCGTTGGCCGTCAACTTCGTCACTTTAACGTCTCGGACGTTGATCAGCTTACCTTTCAGCGGGAACACGCCATGCTTGACGCCGTCGCGAGCCGACAACACAGTCTTTGCAGCGCTATCGCCTTCTGTGAAGTAAATCGTCGTGTTGCGACGATCTTTGTCAGTGGCGTCGTCGAACTTGGCGATACGCTTCAAGAAGTTGTTACCGGCAGTCGTCTTGTTGAGCTTCCTGAGTTCTGCCAGTTCTTCGCGGCGCTTTTCGCTGTCAACCCAATCAAGCACCTTTTGTACGACGTCGCTGTCGAGAATCTTCTTGACGAACTTGTCGCTAGGTGCATACGACGTCCCGTAGTTCTTGACTTCGGTACTCAGGTACTCTTTAGTCTGAGACGTGAACATCGGCGCGTTGACGCGACATTTCATGACGACGAACAACTGCTGTTTGATGACTGCCGGCTTGACGTCAACCTTGTGCTTCTTCTTGATGAAGTCGCGTATCTTGGCGACGATCAGACCAGACACATAGTCAACGTGTGTGCCGCCGTTGAACGTGTCGATGCCGTTGACGAACGCCACGTGTTTGAAGCCGCTGTCAGAAGCCGCTACGACGACGTCAAAGTCTGGCGCGGCGTCGACTACGGCGTCGCTAGCATACATGGCGGCGTAGTCTGCAAACTTGCCGAACTTGATGTGGACGCCGTTGTAGTGTACGCGTATACCTGGGTTGCAGCCGGCGACGTCGTAGACGCGACGTTCGATCTTCGCCATGTTGTCGGCGTCGAGTTCACAGTTCAGGCGCGCGTAGTCAGGGGTAAACGTGATGGTAGTACCCTTGTCTTTGCACGGCTGAACTACAGGCGTACCGCGCTCGCTCAAGTTGTTGCGAAACACTTGTACGAATCGCTTGGCGCCGTCGCACGTGTCTACCTTGAACGACGTCGAGAACACAGACGTCAGCTTACTGCCGAGACCGTTCAAGCCTGCTGTGCTGCGGTCGTCGTCACCGAAGTTAGAGCCTGTACGGAACTCGGAGAAGATCATTTCAGGCACGAACACATTGTATTCGGGATGGCGTACAACAGGGATGCCGCCGTCGTCGCGAATACTGATTTCGCCTGTCATGGCGTGCGTCTCAACCCAAATGTTCTTGACGCCACCGCTTCGAATGTGTTCGTCGACGCTGTTGCTGATGATTTCGTCGAACATCTTGATCAGAGCCGGCGAGAACGTCAGTTCGCGTTCAACCATTTTGTCGCCCCCGACGACCCAGCAAGTCTGAGTCGAAGGGTCGACGCTACCCAGATACATGCCCGGCCTCTGGAGGACATGCTCGACCTCGGTCAGTCTTTGATACCGCGATACATCTACGTCAGTCATTGTCAACTACTTTTGCACGTTAGAGGGAGTGTTACTGCTCGAAAACGTAGGCAGGAACGACGAAGAACTGTTTATGTGCGTAGATTTGAACGACGCCGTTTTGTGTCTGGCTGCCGTCGATGACTTTGTGCGTTTCACCGGCTTGGGTGATGATGCAACGCTGGGTGCCTACGAAGTGCTTGAGGTTCTGCATGTCGTTGTAGGCGAGCGACAGCCACATCATGTCTTGACATGCGGCGCCATCGTTCAGCACTTGCTGTTCAGTGTAGGCGACGCGTTCGGTGACGCCGGCACGTGTGACATACAGTTCGCCGGCAGCTGCCAGACTAGAGGCCAGGGAAACCGCTACGGCTGCGATCAGAGTTTTGATTTTCATGTGTGTCTTCCTTGCGTTAGATATAAGGAGGCGAGTCGGTGACTCGCCTTGATACTACAACTGATGGCTGACGCCGTCAATGTCAGATTGCAATCATCTTGCGAACTTTCTGAACACTGATAGTAGTCGGCAGACCTGCCATGGTTACGTCGACACTCACCTCTTCGTCGTCACCAAACCACTTACGACCCAGGACGAGTGCGTAGACGTCTTTGGCGATCAACGCTTCGGTGTCTCGCTTCACGCGAGTCTTAGCGACAAGCTCAGTTTCAAGCTGGCTGGCGTCGAAACCTGCGTAGTCGTCAAGCGCCTGCTTGATCAGCGTGTCGGCTACAGTCAGCTTCTTGTTTTCGCCGATCTTCTTCTGGACGGCAGCAATAGACGGCAGCGACGACAGCCCTTTGATCTTGGTAACGACTTGAACGCTTTCGTATTCGTCGCTAGCTTCGGCAGACTTGGTGCCGACTGGCGAGAATCCGTAGTCGCGTACGCCAATCGAAGACAGCCACTTAGCGGCTTCCTCACCGTAGGCGTCAATCATACCAGCGATCTTGGCGTTGGTGCCGCCTTGCTGATCGATGTAGTGCTTGATAACCTTGATGTCGGCTTTCAGTTCTTCGGCTGCCGAGACACGCGTGATGAAAGTACCAAGTCCGACGTCCTCAACGCCTGCACGGTTGACAACAGGGATAGAGCCGAGGTCGAAAATCCAGTAGCACAACCCTTGCTCTTCTTCGATGACGTCGTGACTGAAGGCTTCGAGTTCGGCGGCGTAGCGGCTGTCAAACACTGCCGGCAGGTAGTCTACGTTTCGAATGCCGTCAGAAATGATGGTGTAGTTACGCGTGATGAACGACTTCACAGTTTCCAAACCATAGTCGTTGGCCGGCAGACGTACGACGCCGTTGACGACAGTCTGGATGCTGACGTTAGGCCGTTCAGAGTTGAAGACGAGGCCACGCATGGCGACACGCGACAGCGGCGACTGTTCGAACTTCGGCAGGTCATCGCCTGCGATACGCGCACGACTGCGAGCCTTGTAGTTCCACGACTTCGAGTCGACAACGAGTTGGGCGTTTGCGACGGCAAGCGTGTTCAGCAGGTCGACGATGGTCTTGGCGTTCTTGTCAGGAACGGCTGCCAAGTCTTTGCCTTCGGTGTAACGAGCTTCAGGCTTGACGACGGCGTCAAAACACATGTCTTCGAAGCAACTGAGTTCTTGCTTGGTGAATGCGTTTTCGTATGCACGCACAAGAGCGACGTCGCCGATAGCGGCCAGTGTCTTCCACACGAGGTCGCTGTTTTCGGTTTTGGCGGCGTAGTACAGTACCAGATACAGGTGGTCTTCGCTGAGTTGCTTGTTGAGGACGTCACCCGGCACGACAGAGTAGATACGACCCACGTCTTCTGGTACGCTCACCTGACCATTCTCTACGGCGGCGATGCGGATTTGGCCGTTGTACACGTAGACGCAGTGCTTGGCTTTCTTGTTGACGTCAACAACGATCTGATTGACGCGAGCCACGCCACGAACGACGTCTTCGAAAGCAGTTTCGTACTTGGTGATGCCTTCGGCGAAGATGTGAACGCCGTTAACACGTGCCGCCATTTCTGCGATGATCTGGCGATCTGCGTAGTAGCCGTATTCGATAAAGCTGATGCTCTGGAACACAGACGGCAGCTTGTCAACACCTGCCATGATGGTGTCACGACGGTTCTGGTTGTCGTAGCCATCGGTGAGCATGATGAAGTTGTTGAGCTTGCCACCACTCAGATTCAGCGACAGCGCCTTTTCGATGGGGTCGACGAAGCCAGTGAGACCGATGGGTTGAATGAATCGGTCGATGGCGGCGTGCATCATAGTGATGGTGCCGACGTCAGACACTTCGACGTTCTCGAACACCGAGCCACATTCACCACGACCACTGAAATAGATGATACTGAACGTATCTTCCTCTTGGGCGACAACGCTGATGATGTTCTTCAGGTGTTGGCGAATCTTCGGCAAGTCACCATACATGCTGCCGCTGACGTCGACGACATACACGTGGTTGCACGCCGACTTCGACGTAGTGGTTTTGACGCCACCTAGTTCTACGACTTCGAACATTTGTTCTTCCTTCTGTAGTTGAAATTTCAGTATTTTCTCGGTATTGCCTACATCGTGTACACGCATTCCTCTATGTCTGTGACAGCGAAGAAATTAGGTGCGGCATGCTTTTCTGCCCATGCAGCTAGGAGCGATTTTAACTCCGCAATGGCGTCGTTGTCAATGTCGGCGCCATAATCTTCTTGATCAAATTCAGACCATGCGTAGTCTGACATCATTTCAACGATGGCTTCGCCGTCGAAGAACTTAGTCAGGTCAGGTCGCTTGACAACGCCTTCGAAGTATGTGTCACCTACTTCTAGCTCGTTCTGTGTAGCGAATTCTACGACGTCGTCGGCGTAAAAGAATTTCTCGCCGCAACAGCTGTATACCTTTGTCATTGTCACTCCTTAAAAAATCGTCTTGCGTCGGCTAGCCAAGTCTATCACTTGAGCCGTCCCCATTTATCGCGCGGCCCTTTAGTCTTGTCGCTGATCGCCACCTTTAAAGGCTTGATATCCCACTCAGTTTTTGCGGCGCCAGACAGCGCCGCAACGGCAAGGGCGAGTGCAAGTCCGGGTTTGTGATCGGCCTTCATTCGTCAACCCACTTAGCAGTGATGCCGAGGTCGAAGCCGCGTGTATCGAACAGACTGTGACACAGCAAGACTTCACAGCCACGCAGTTCAGGGCGGCGCTTCAAGTAGCGCTTGAAGGCTCGGAACGTGCGCGGCGCGCCTTCGAAAGCGTTGTGGTGAGTACTAAGATGTTTACCTTGGCCTTTATCAATGACGTCGACCCACTTCTTGTCGTCGCGCACCCACCAATAGCCTGCCGGCTCCATGACCGTAACTGCCGAGAACCCAGACATGACACGACATCCACGTGGTGCGTCGAAACTGAATACCCACATAGCTAACACCTCACTTGATAATGATTTCGCCGACGTCTTTCAACGGCTTGCCGTCGTCGCGACACCGATACTTAGAAATGACTTTGAGACGACGCGGCGACACATGATATTGACGTCCGCATTGTACGCAGGCGACGACGTGATACGCAAACTTTCGCTTCTCATGTACGTAGCCGATAGCCTTCATTCTGGCTTCGCTTGCTCTGACTTCGGCGACAACGCCTAGCCATCCCATGATAGCCTTCCATGTGTCGCCGTGTCCCATTTTACCAAAGATGGCGTGGTCGGCGATATGTGCGACTTCGTGAAACACTGTTTGGCGAAGCTCGTTGCTGTCGGCCTTGAAGATTTTGCCGGATATCTTGATAGTGTATTCGAAGCTGTCGTAGTCGTGTTTACAACGTTTGACGCCAGCCTTACCTAGAGCAGTCGTCATGCGGTCGCTGATGACGACGTTATCAACTTCGACTCGCGTGCCATATTTGTTGCCGGGATGTCTGTTGACGACGGCAAGTGCTTCGCGAACGTAACGGTGAACAGCTGGTAGTATCGACATGATGTAGTCTCGTCTTCACTCAGGCTTCATTATAAAGTCAAAAGGCTAGCGATGCTAGCCTTTTGGTCAAACGTAATTGATAACGCGCTTAGCGAAATCAGCAGTAAACCTGCCGTATTGAAGCTTCTCGCCTTTAGTTTCGAAGGCGATTGTCTCGTCGTCTGGATCTTCGTTGTCGACCATGAAATATACAATACCCTTCTGGATATTGACTTTCAAGAACGACATGATGCCACCGGCGGCCATACTCCTTGTTGCCATGCGAAATACAACCTCGCCAGCTTTCACTTTGACACCACTCGACTTCAACAGGCCGGCGTCAAACGAATCAGGTTCGTACAGCGCCATGTCAGAAATCTTACCGCCTTTCCATCCTGCCTTAGTCAAGGCAACGCCAACAAGTTCGTCTTTACCATAACCGCGACTAGCCATGTACGAAGCCACGTCACGAACGCCAGACCATTCTGACGTGCTTGCGTCGATGAAGACGTTGACACGTTGCAGCGCTTCTTGACTGATAGCCTCTGCGATAAAATCTCTGAACTGTTTCATGGTCAATCCTCTAAAAGAGAATATTTAGTATGACGAACAACTTAGGCGCAGTCAAGCAGTTTTCCATTCGCCGACGACAGGCAAATTAGACGCGTTAACAACACCTGAGTAATGCGGCAGAGGTTTGACCTTGTGGCTTTGAACGACGACGTTGGCGCCGCTGCGCTGAAGCTTGACTTCTTCGACTAGCTTATAAGTCGGGTTGGCGAAGAAGTCGTTGTGCCAAGCTACAGCGGTCTGGAACGACACTACGCGCTTGCTCTTGGCGGCATAGCCGGTGCCATCAGTGCGGAAAAACACGTTGCAGTCAGTCGTCACCATGTAGTAGCCGCAGCTTTTCATGAAATCCTTCAGGCTTTCTAGCTGGAGCGCCGAAGTGTCTAGCAGTTTATGGGACGTCTTAGCCTTAGCCGCACGACGCTTCTTGTACCACATTTCGAATGCGATGACAGCTGCGCCAGATACAACAAACCCTAGTACAGCCGCCAGAAAATTATCCAAAGTCATGTCGTTTCTCTCGTTTGTATGACCCTTTGCCTTTGCGCGGCTTTTCGGTCTTGCTGCGGAAAGTAGGCGACGTCACAAGCGCGCCTACCGCTGAATGGTTAACTGTACCTCTGCCGTGATCATGGCTCATAGCTGTCTCCTCATTAGAATCAGCCATTGTATCAACCCTTGATCAGCTTTGCAACGGCGCGACGCTTCTTGAAGTCTGCGACGGTTTCTTTGACGATTGAGTAGGCGGCAACGCCGATGTGAATAGCTGCGAACAGCAATAGCAGCTTGTATTCTTTGGCAGTGACGGCATACAGAATCGCAAACGCAAAGGCGTATGCCATGTGGTAGTCACTGCGCTTCACTTCGACCATATTTTTGTCAGCCATTTTTTAAACACCTTCACTATCGGATTGACGAAAAAAGGCGGGGTATACACGCTTGAAAACAGCTTTCGATATGCCCTCCACTTTCTTGCCTTCGAAAAGGTCTGCGATCAATTGGGCTTCGTCGGCACTAACGCTTTCGAGAACTCGGACGACGTTGCGTTCGTAGACGTCAATCTGAGTACGGTACTGAAGCGCGGCTTCGATCTGCTTCAAGGCAGTTCCGATAGTCATGTAATTCATGCCTACAGGCTTAGAGCTTGGTGTGTACTCAGGTACGTACAAACCATCTTTGTTGCCGTTGTACATGAAATCTACGACGAATCGCAAGTCTTTGCTGTCGTACATCTTCAACACCTGAGCTTTGTCGTCGACGCTACCTTCGGCGGCGCGTACGGCGTCAAAGATTTCAGGAATGGTCTTGTTAGCCTTCATTGCTGACGTACTCCCAGGCGTCGCTAAGACGCTTGTTGACGCGCTTACCCATCTTGGGACGACGGCGTTCAACGCCTTCGAACTCGCTGGCATCGCGACGACGGGTTTTCTGGAACTTCTCAAAGTTGCGAGACGCGTTCATTTGCTTCGATTTCCTCGACAGATAGTAAGTTGACACCAAAGAGCTTGCAGTACTGTTTGTTCTCAGCCAAAGCTTCTGGAGTCGTTTTGTAGTAGACTTCATCGTAAACGATGTTTCTCACGACTGCAACACCTATTGCGTTCAAACCAATCAAATGTTTGAGGCAATTCGAACATGGGCAATGAGTGACGTAGAGGTCGAGGACGTCAAACGTCGTCGAAGACCGCGCCATTTCTAGAATCATGTTCATTTCGGCGTGAATTTCATAGAGTTCAGACCAGATAGAGTGTTCGGCTCCTCGACCGCTATGAACGTCACAGCAGTTTACGTGACCGCTGACCGTACCATTTACGCCAGTCGACACGATGCGACCACGCGAGTTGACGGCGACGCAGCCTACTTGCATAGACACGCATTTAGATCGTGACGCTATGGTTCTGGCGATGTCGGCAAACGTTCTATGCGCAGACACGCCATACAGGTTAGCAGTACAACTCATGTGAGCCACACCATTATCATCAGAGTGACGCACACTGTAGACGTGTTTGTCGCCGATGTCAATCCGTTTGGCGTCAACAGGCATTCCTGCGTTGCAGCCGTCACAGCTATTTTTCATGTTCGCCTCTTTTAAACGTCTTTAAAGACTTTTAACGGTTGTGAATCTGTTTTCACACAGATAGTTATCTGTATTTTACAGACGGATTGATAGATTGTAAAGAAAAAGATTTCTATGGTCAGATAGGCTGTGATAGGTTTTATAAATAGGTTAAAGAGTATCAGAGTACTTTAAATGGCCAGAAACTACAAGCAAGGCAAGTACACGCCTGTCAACCCCAAGAAATACATCGGTGATCCCACGAACATCGTGTACCGCAGTGGTTGGGAGAAGCGTGTGTTCAGACTACTTGACGAAGGCTCAAACGTCGTTGCATGGTGCAGTGAAGAGATAGTCATTCCCTATCAAAGTCCCATCGACAATAAAATTCATCGATACTTCGTCGACGTGTTTGTCGTAGCCAAAGCACCTGACGGCACTCTAGTCAAGACACTCATTGAAATCAAGCCGTTTGCGCAGACGCAGCCGCCTGTAGCCAAACAGGGTAAGCGCAAAGACAGGCTACTGGCTGAAACGACTACATATCTAGTCAATCAGGCCAAATGGAAACAAGCCGAAGCGTACTGTCGTCAGCGGGGATGGTTGTTCAAAGTCCTTACTGAGAAAGACATCAACTTTTTGTAAGAGAATAGAGCAATGCCACCAAGAACACGTAACAGTCGCCTCAAGAATCTAGGTGCAAAGCTAGACGGCGGCAAGCGCAAGTACAAGCTGTTGAAGTTCCCGACAGACGTGGACATCGAAGCGACTCAAAACATTATGATGATCAACATCAACGCGATTTCTGGCAGCAAGTATGCCGGCAGTCAATACCGAGTCGTTGAAGGCGATCAGGCGCGTGTCGAGCAACAGGGTTCTAACTCGTTGAGTCGCCACTACTCAGGTAATACTGTGCGCGTCGACACGGCTATCTGTTTGCACATGCCGCCGTCTATTCAGACGTCTTACCAATCTAACTGGAACGTCAGCGAACTAGGCGTGGCAGGCGCTACACTCGACGCATGGAAAGGTGCCGGCGACATGTCGTCGTTTGAAGCCTGGAAGAACATGTGGAATACAGGCAAGGAAGTGCTACCTGAAGTGCTGGCTATGACTGGCGTCAAAGTGGCCGACGCAATTCTACCCGGCAAAGTCGCCGACACTTACACGTGGGCGAACCAAATGGTAGAGAATCCGTACGTCGAAGTGCTGTTCAACGGCGTCAGCAACCGTACGTTTTCATTCACGTTCAAGTTCATCCCGCGCAGCCCTGAAGAGCAGAAAGTCATCAAAGAAATCGTTGACACCCTCAAGTTTCACAGGGCGCCAGAAAAGAAATTGGCGCGAGCCAACCTGTATTGGAGTTATCCGTCGACATTCGACATCACGTTCCTCAAGAAGAACGGCCAAGAAAACGAATGGTTGTTCAAGATTTCAACGTGTGCGCTAACAGACTTGAACGTGCAACAAGGTAGTGACAGTCACTTCGCGAGTTTCGAAGACGGCAGTCCGTTCAGTACTACTATCACGTTGAACTTCACCGAACTCGAAGTACTCGACAAAAATCGCATTCTGCAAGGCTTCTGATATGTCATATTTCAGCCATTTCCCTTTAGTCAACTACGGCGGCGTTCTTCAAGTCAACTTGACGCGCCGCGTTGCTATCAGCGACGTCTTCAAGACTAGTCCTGAATACTTTTACGAATACAGTGTCAAAGAAGGGGACACGCCTGAAAGCCTCGCCGACCAGTTCTACGACGACGCCGAACTTGCGTGGATCGTCCTCGACATGAATGGTATCATCAACGTGTTCGAGGAATGGCCGAAGTCGCAGTACGAACTAGACGAATACGTCAAAGATAAGTACGACGACCCACAAGGCATTCATCACTACGTATCCCTTGTATCTGGTATGCAAGTATGGCCAGGTGTGCATCCTAGCTACGACATGATGCCTGTAACTAACTACGAATACGAAACGCAACTCAACGACGACAAGCGCGTAATCAAGTTGCTGCTACCCGACTACGTCATGACAGTAGTCGGCCGCCACCGAGAACTGATGACTAAAGGTCTGTGATGTCTAAGTACGCCCGAAGTGGTCAATACGACCTGACTAAAATCGTTGTCGTGACTAACACGTCGAAACCTGTTGAATTGAATCTGGCAGAGTCATTTACTGAAGCCATTGTCTACGAATCTATCTTCGACGACACGATGTCTGGTAACATTTCGTTTGTCGACACAAACGGATTGCGGAACAAGTACGCCCTAGGCAATGGCGAAACTGTTGTCTTAGAATGGGTGACGGCTGGCAGCGACAAGCCTATCTATTGCGAAGGCGAAGTCTATGACTTGACGGGACCGTTTAGTGTCGGCGAACACGCTGCCGCCTACACAATCCATTGGGCGTCTCCTGAGTTCATTGCGGCAGCACGCAAGAAGATTTTCACGGGTCACATCGACACGACTGCAAACATCGTGGCGGCCATCCACGAACAGATTGCACGCGGCCAGCCTAAGCACGCCAGAACGAAGGCATTGACTACAACGCCTACGCGCGGCATCGAACACCTCGTATTCACGGGGCAGACGCCTTTACAGGCTATTAAGATGTGTGCCGACCGCTCGGCGTCTCAGGCCGGCAAGACTGGCTTCATCTACTTCGAAGACAATCAAGCCTTCAACTTCGCCGCCGTCGAAGACTTGTACGCGGCAGAACCTATTGTAGAATTCGTCCACAAAGGAATGCCGGCGTACGAAGACTCGAACAACGCCGCCGAAGAGTCGTTTAGTACGTATCAAGACTTCGAAATCGAAGACGTCAACAAGTACCTTGACGACTTGACTGATGGCCAATACGGGTCGTCATGGGGATTTCTGTCGATTCAAGACAAGCAGTTCACTGTTTTCAACTATGACGCAAAACGCCGGTTCGACGCCGCCAGTAGCTTGAGTAAATCGCCTGTCATGCTAGACACAGGGTTCAACGACAGCTATTCAGATAAGTTGAGCATTCGTTATTCAGTTGCGGCACGTGACAGCGCGCAGCATAGCGTCGACAACACAATGAAGCTACTGAAAACGAACAACTTCGCAGTCAGTATTGGCGCATTCGGGAACTCTAACATTCGAGTTGGCGCAACTTGCAAGGCGACTATTCCCACCAACTCTAGTGACGGCCTGACGCCTAACGAAGTCGATCCGTTGTCTGGTAAGTTCTTGATTGCCGAAATCAAGCACGTGCTAACACCTAAAATATATAATCAACGAATCAAAATAGTCAAAGACGGCTACGAACAGGTGGTTGCATGATCAACGCAGATCAAATGACTCCTTTCTTCGGCGTCGTAGAGAATATCTACGACCCGATGCGAGCAGGTCGATATCAAGTCAGAGTGTACGGCTACAACTCTGACAACAAAGGTATTTTGCCTACTGAAAACTTGAAGTGGTTTGTACTTGGCGTCAACAACAGTGCCGCCATGTCCGGCGTCGGCGACAGCCCTACAGGGCTGCTAGAAGGCTCGTTTGTCTTAGGCCACTACATTGACGCCGACAAGCAAGAAGGCATCATTACGGCGTCGTTTAACGGCCTTAACGGCGACGTCTCGCCTATTGCGACAGGTGACGGCGGCGCTTACGTAGAAGCACTGCGCAAAAACGTTGTAACTGGCATTCCTGACGCACGCGGCGAGACTTGGAGCGAACCTGTTACGCGATACGCGACTCAGTATCCGCACAACCGTGTTTACCAGTCAAAGTCTGGCCACGTCGTAGAGTATGACGACACGCCCGGCGCCGAACGAATCACTGTTTTCCACAAGAGCGGGACGTTCGAAGAAATTCACCCAGACGGTAAGAAAGTTGAGAAACACGTAGCAGAGTCATTCAGCATTCACTTAGGTGGTCACAACATCTTCGTCAACGGTAACTTGAATCTTGTTGCGTCAGGCGATTACCGAGTCAGCGTCGGCGGCGAATACTACGTCAAAGCCAAAAACGTCGTCATTGACACGGCAGTCATGGATGTGTATGGCGTGTCGAACGCCAATGATCACGTTAGCTCTAACGTCAGCGGTGCCTATCACGTCCACAGCGGCGTGCAACCCGGTCCAGGTATGACAGCCGCGCCTGTAGGTGCTTCGACGGCTTTCAGCCCGTCGCCCGCCAACAAGTTTGCCATGACGCTCGAAGACTCAGGCTTTACGCCAGACGTCATCGAATTCGCGCTGCGTGAAGGCTTCTTGTCGCCGCAAGACGTAGAAATCATTCAGACATCAGAGCCAGTCGTCGACAGTATCGACGAAACGCCTGCAACAGAGGTAAAGCCAGTGATTACAGAATGTGGGTTGGCAGTCGGCGACGACGGCAAAGTCGACTACAACGTTTCCCTTAGCCCTAACGTGACACTACGGTCAGTCACTATCGGCGCCGTCGTCAGTCAGTACACAGTCGTCAACCAAGCAGGTCTGACAAAGCAAGACATCATCTGCAACTTGAAAAACATTGCAGAAAACGTTATTGAACCCATCAAAGCCAAATACCCGAATATGATGGTGACGTCAGCGTTTCGTCATGGCAGTGGCCGCAGTCAACACGAACGTGGCGAAGCCATTGACATCCAATTCAAAGGCGTGACTAAGGCGTTCTACTACGAAGCCGCACAGTGGATCAAAGCGAATGTACCGCATGATCAGCTGCTACTAGAGTTCAAAAACTTTGGTACGGGTATGCCTTGGATTCACGTGTCGTTGACACGCAACAAGAAGCAACGTTACCAAGTCATGACGTTCTTCAACCACAGAAAACACGCAGACGGCTTAGTTAAACTAGCCTAACACTTTGAGACCATGAACATGAAAAGAATCATCATTGAACGTGCGTACACAGATTTAGCCACTATCGGTAAAATGTACATGCCTAGCGGCAACACATTCTACACGATAGAACTACCGTGGGAAGCAAACAAGCGATCAGTGTCGTGCATCCCCGAAGGCGTGTACACGCTGAACAAACGCCAGTCTGGAGTTGTTAACCGGACTTCTAAAGGCAGGTATTCTGCCGGCTGGGAAGTTGCTAACGTCAACGGCCGGACATTCATCATGATACATATTGCCAACACTACTTCCGACATCGAAGGGTGTATCGGCATTGGCCTAAAGTTAGGCGTAGTCAGCGATCAATGGGCCGTTCTAGACAGCGCGGCGGCATTCGACAAATTCATGGCCGAAATGAATGACGCAGAAGACTGGGAAATCGTGTTTCGCGTCAGAACGATAGAATACCCGTAAGGAGAACAGAACTACATGACTACAATGACAGCTGAAAACTTTTGCTACTGGCTTCAGGGTTGGTTTGAACTCAGCAAGACTAACGGCGGCGTGACAATGAACGACGCCGCCGCCAAGATGATCGAAGACCATCTGAAGCTAGTGTTCGAAAAAGTCACACCGAACTACGAATATCACAAGCCGAGTCTATTGAACACGTCATTACGTGACGCTGTCGGCCCGAGCATTTCAGACAGGATTATGTGTTAATGGCACGCCGCGACATTGATTTTTCATTCAAGCCTCACCCGTTGACTGGCGACTTAGCTACTAAGACTGGCAGTAATGCAATTCGCCAGTCGCTTATCAACATCGTCAGGTCGAACTACTACAGTCGCGGATTCAATACCGAGTTTGCCGGCAACATCGACGGGTCGATGTTCGAAGTTATGACGTCGTTGACTGCGCAGTCTATACGCGACAACATCGACAACGCCATCCGCAACTTTGAGCCTCAAGTCGAGCTAATCGACGTAGAAGTGCATGACAGGGGCGCGAATGACGTCGACGTCAAAATTTACTACACAGAGTTGAACGACCCGACTGAACGAAGCGTCAGCATCGAACTGTCAAGGATTCGTTGACAGTTCGATCCAGCTAAATAGAGTGACAGCACTAACTCTATAAGTTGGACACAAGACATGACAGACGTAGTCTCATACGATCCGCAAGAACTCAAGAGAAACCTTATTGAGTTCTTGCAGGCGAATCCAGATTTTGCCGACTTCAACTACGAAGGCTCGGCTATTAACACTATCGTCGACCTTTTGGTGCGAAATACCCACTACATCGGCTACATGTCTAACATGGTGGCTACAGAGTCGTTCCTAGACTCGGCGCAACAGCGAAGCAACGTAGTAAGCCACGCACAGAAGCTTTCGTACATCCCTAAGTCTCGAACTGCGGCTACGGCCATCGTAGACGTAGAAGTCATCCCTGCCGGCACGCCTTCAGAGTTCAACTTGACGTGCAACAAAGGGTCGACGTTCATCAAAACAGTTGGCAACGTCAGCTACACATTTACCAATCGTCACGAATTCACGTTGACGCGAACTTCTGCGGGTCGCTTTGTGGCACGCGATGTAGAACTGAAGCAAGGCGTACTCATTCGTCAACGTATCCCGTACACTGCCGGCACTAAGAAAATCGAGTTGCTCAACAAGAACATTGACACGTCAACTATCCGTGTTTTCGTTCAAGACTCGGCACTAGACGTTGTCGCCATTGAATTCATGGCTGCCGACAACATTACAGAAGCCAGTCCGGATAAAGGCGTGTTCTTCTTGACTGAAGACACTACCGGTTACTACAACGTAGAGTTCGGCAAAGGCATTCTGGGTATCGAGCCTACTATCGGTTCAGTCGTAGACGTCGAATACATCGCAGTCGAAAAAGAACACGCTAATGGTCTGTCTGCTCTTGTAGCGGCGACGCCAATCGAAGGGTATTCTAACGTCGCCATTTCAGTGACTACACCGGCTTTCGGCGGCAGCGAACGTGACAGCATCGACCGCATTAAGTTCTTGGCGCCGAAAATCTATGAAGCTCAGAACCGTGCAGTTCGCGACATCGACTACAAGGCTATCATGTTGCGCGAGTTCCCGTTCATCAAGTCGGCGAACGCTTGGGGTGGCGAAAAGAACGTGCCGCCGTACTACGGTAAAGTCTTTGTGTGCGCCGTCCCTCAAGATGGCTTCATCATTGCCGAATCCGTGAAGACTGTTATGAAGAACCAGTTGCAAAAATTCGCCGTAGCGGGTATCACGCCTGAAGTCGTAGACGCCAAATACTTAGGTCTGGACTTAGAAGTCAAAGTGATTTTCGATTCGTCGTCTACGACTGATAACTTCGTCGTCACCAAAAAGAAAGTCGTTGACGCAGTTATGGCATATGACGCCGCCAGCCTGCGCACGTTTGACTTCTGGTACAACAACAGTCTGTTGGCCGGCGAAATCAAGAAATCCGTACCTAGCATCACGTCTATCGAAATTGACAAACGCGCATTCGCAGAAGTCAAGGCCATCAAAGGTGTGTCTAACAAGTACGTCATCCAATTTCTGAACGGCGTCGAAAAAGGAACTCTGCGAATTGACGGCGTCATGACTGATGTCAATGCAACGTCTCAGTATATCGTAGACGACGGCATCGGCGGCATGCAGCTAATGACTGTCAAAGACGGTGTTTCTACTGCGGCCAACATAGGTAAAATCAACTATGAAACAGGCGACGTCGAATTCATGGCCACCTTTTTGAACGACGCCACAATGAAAGTCTACGTGACTCCAGTAACCGACAACTTCTACACTGAGCGCGACTACGTCGTTTACATAGATAGCGTTGACGTACAACGAATCACTAACCGAGTTTAACAAATGGCACGTTCAATTCGACATCAAATTCCGGGTCAACTGGCTTCGTACATCAACGAAGACTATCCACAGTTCGTCGAATTCTTGTCGAGTTATTATGAGTGGCTAGAAACTGAAGGTTCACCTTACCACAATCTACGCAACCACTTATCATATCTCGACTTCAAGGAGTCGCTAGAAACTTACACGAAGCTTTTGAAGTCGGAATACCTACACTCGGTTCCAGAAAAGGTTGTCGCCGACAAAGAACTGCTGATTCGCTATTCTAAGCAGTTCTTCCAGACGCTCGGCACTGAAGCTTCGTTCAAGTTCGTCTTCAAGATTCTGTACGGCGAAGAAGTTGAGTTGTACTACCCAAAGGACGACATCCTTCGGCCTTCAGATGGCGTGTGGATCGCAAACGAAAACCTGATGTATGTGTCAAACTCGGGTAACGTAGAGTCGTTCTTGTACCGTCGTATCAAGCAGACGCGAGAGCCGTATCCCGGCATCTTCGAATACGCATACGCCACTGTTAACCGCATTACGAATCGCTACGCCAAGAAGTTCAACTTCTCCGAACTCTACGTGACTGACATCGAAGGCGAATTCGACATCAACTACCCGATTGAAGTCGAAGGTCGCGAAGAGTGGATCATGCCTATCTGCGGCGACGTCGAAGTCGTTGACGCCGGTATGAACTACTCGACTGATAACAGGCTGACGTATACAGGCGACGCCACGTTTGACGTCGTTTTTAACGCCACTGAGAGCGGTACAGTGAATGGGCGCTACACTACTATTCTAGACGTCTCAGAACTCAGTGTACGACGTAATGGCGAGCTTCTGACGGCATTTACATATGACGGCCAGTACTTCAGTCACCCAGACATTCGTGTCGGCGACGAAATCGCTATCACGTATCCTGTATACGAAGGTCTTGTCGTAGTTGACAGAACGGCGACTATGGGGTCGCTAGATTCTTTCAACGTCGTCGACACACCGTTCGGTATTATGACGCCACAAACAATTGAAGGGCTAGAAGGCGGCTCAGGTGGCGTGGCCGTACTGAAGCCCGCGCTGACTCGTCAGATTCCCGGCTACTTCTTCAGCACTAACGGTTTCTTGTCGTCAGACAAAAAGATTCAAGACAGCGACTACTACCAAGACTATTCGTATGTAATTCGCGCCGGCATCGACATCGACCGATACAAAGACGTTGTCATGCGGCTGCTACATCCGGCCGGTATGAAGATGATCGGCGAAGTCAACATCGTCGAACTGATTCGGTTGATCATGACTGACCTAGAGTTTCGCGTCGACATCAAGGCGATTGGCGACACGGCTATCGAATCATATGTCGACCTGTATTCGCGATACGGTGTAGTAGACGATATGAAAATTAACTTCGACGCTGAACTGTACAAGACGTTCCACTTCAAAGACATGGTCGTAGAAGACGTAGTCGTCAACTATATGAAGCGCTTCAACTGTCACGACATGAAAGTCGGCATCGTTGACACGCAGTACATAGTAGATTACGTAGAACCTGGGTATGTACAGCCATAAATATTGACATCACCTATATACGGAAAGGTATTGCAAATGGCCGCTAATAAGAACAACGTGACGTTACGCAGCGACATTACACGTCCGTTGAGCCACGCTGAAATGGATGCTAACTTCGCCGAAGTCGTTGCGCTAATCGACGACGCCAATCAACGCGACGGTGCCATATCGGACATCAGTTTGCGTCAACAGACCCAAGTTTATGAAGCCGCTGTGTTCGGTCACTCATGGGCGTTTCTGTGTCACAGCGGCACGGCGCCTAACTCGTTTCTCAAGCTGTGGGGCGTCGCTCAAGCCATTCAAGCCAAGCTAGGCGGCGACGTAGTGTTCCCGCAGTCGCTGAACTATGGCGTCGCCGGCAACACGACTGCTGAAATGTTGGCGCGCACAGACGCCGCTATTGCCGACATGCAAGCCAAAGGCTGTCAAATGGTAGTCATTCCCGGCTTAGCCACTAATGACCGCACGGCGTCTACTATAACGTTGAAAGACAGCGTGTCGAATGCCGTCACTATCATCCACAAGTTCAAGGCGGCTGGTATTCAAGTCGTGCTGCTGTCAGACGCTCCTCGCGGCGGTGCGTCAGCGCTTACAGGGCAGGCGTTGGCCGACCACAAGGCGTTCTACGACTGGCAAGTGCAGAGTCTGTCTAAGTCGTGCGCGTTTGTTGACATCTGGGAAATTCTTGTAGATGCCAGCAGTGAAATCTATGCACCTCTAGCCGGCGTGTTTTACGACGGCATCCACTTGTCTCAAATTGGCGCCGAACTAGTAGGGTCGGCTGCCGCGCCTGTAGTTCGACGTCTAATTCCTACAGGTGGTAAGTACGGCGCATTGTTCGACGCACTCGTTGACGCCGACGCCTGCGTAGTACCGAACGCTAAGCTGACGGGCGTGTCAGGTGCAATTGCAGGCAACGCCTATCCCGTAGCTGGCAGCGTTATTGCAGACGGCTGGAACGCTATGGGTCAAAACACTGTGGCTACAATGTCAACCACTTGGTACAAAGAAGTTGTAGACGGCGACGAATGGCAATGCGTACGCATTCAAGGCACGACGTCAGCTTCGGCTTTCTCTAACATCCAGCTGTATCGCGACGTCGACCTAGCAACCCTTCAAGTCGGCGACAAAGTCATTAGCCGCGCCACTGTGTCTAGTCAAGGCGCCGGTATAGTGGGACTCAGCCTAGAACAGTACGTACCTGCCAACCCAGCGTATTACGCGCTCGTCGACGGCGACTTTCACGACGGCACTCAAGCGTATCCTGACAAGCCTCTGACTGTAGCCCGAGTGTCGCCAGTATACACGCATAACGTGAACGGTTCGACAACTGTTGTGTTGCGCGAACTAGTCAAAGTGACATTCGCCAAAGGCGCGACCGTAGATGTCGTCGTGAAGATCAAAGAAGTCGGCGTCTTCAAGGTTAACATCTAAATACTCGCATAACACTACCAGATTTAGGTATTAAGATGTCAAAAGTCAGAGTAAACGTAGTCGCGACCAAAGACGACACGCAAAGCGTTGAGGTGCATCGTCTTGTTGCGGCACCCGACAAGATCGAAGCGCTCGAAGGGCGCATGACGACTGCCGAAACTGGCGTTGAAGCCGCCGTTAAGCGCACTTCATCTACTGGCGCCGCTTCGATGCCTGTCGGTAGTGAGGCTCAGCGTCCCGGCACGGCTGGCAACGGCATGTTCCGCTATAACAGCGACAAGCATCAGTTCGAAGGCTACCAGAACGGTAAATGGGGCGCCATCGGCGGCGGCTCACATGTTCTCAGCGTAACCTGGGAGCCGAGTCGCGACATTCTAGGCGAAGGCTTTGTTGCCGCCGACGGTCAAACGCTGAGTCGTGCAACGTATCCTGACGCATGGGCGGCCATCAACGCCGGTAAAGTGCCTGTAGTCGACGACTCTGTATGGCTGTCAGACCCGACGCAACGCGGCAAATTCAGTCGCGGCGACGGCAGCACAACTTTCCGTGTACCTGATTATAATGGTAAGTCTAGCGGTACACTAGGCGCTGTCTTCCAGCGTGGCGACGGTGCATTGAGTGCTGCGATTGCTGGTGTTATTCAGCAGGACAGTATCAAACAACACGATCACGATCTTGTTGTACGCACAGACTCTTCAGCCCTCTCTGGTAATGCTGGCGGTGTAGATGGCCCACAAGGTGTTGTTAGCGGAGGCTCATGGGCAACTTCAACACAATCTATCTACGGTGTCCAGCCATCTGGTGGTAATGAAACCCGCCCACTCAACGTAACTGGCGTATGGGTTATCAAGCTGTTCGGTGCCGTCGTGAACGTTGGCAGTGCAGATGCCGCTCAACTGGCCAGTGATTACGCCAACCTAGCGGCTCAAGTACAGACAGCATACAAGCCGTCTAATCTTGTAGGCATCGTCTCACAACTTGCGGGTGTACCTACTGGCGCCGTTATTGAACGCGGCAGCAATGCGAATGGGGAGTACATCAGATGGGCGGACGGGACTCAACTGTGTTGGCGAATGGATACGGTGGACAGAAGTTTCCCATTTGCTTATGGCGCGCTATTTCGCACTGACATTCTTACTTTTGGTTTCCCTGCCGAGTTTGCCTTCCCGCCCGTCGTAGCCCCCTTATGCGGCAGTTCGGCTCAGCTCATAAGCGGCGCCATTAACAGCGTGCCGACGAATGTGGCGGTAAGTATTGCCGCGACTTCCGCGGCGTCCACTGCTATCGGGCGATTAGGATTTTTTGCTTCCGGTCGCTGGTATTAAGGAGCGCACTATGCGTCTAACGGCGAGTTCATTCGAACTCGCCGGGTTCCATGAAGATGACGTCGCCTACGATTATGTCGGCGATGCCGATGAAGTTCACGATTTCAGTGGCCTTGGCGTTGACAGGCAAGCCATCTAGCTTGCCTTCTTCGTTGACGATCAAATGCTTGTACAAGACGCCGTCAATCGTCACGTGAATGCCTACGTGTTCGATGTAGCCACCAACTAGCCCTTGCATGTCTTCAAGCGAAAGTTTCGAGCCGCACGCTTTGACTACGCCTTCTGTCGTGATTGAAATTGCCATGATGTCATTCCTCTTCAGTGCCGCGACACGCATTTGAAACAGCTGCAAAGAAGTCGCGTATCGTCTCAGGATGGGCTACGTATTTGTCGCCGACACGCAAAAAATTCGGGTTGGCGACTTTCACTTCGACTACATCATATTTCCTGAACGGGTTCCATGTCAACGTCGTCAAGCCAGAAAACAGGCGGTCGACTAACGACCGTCTGAACTTATGGTATACTGTTGTCAAGCAGTTTTCGTCGGCGACGACTGGCACGCCATGAATCGTTATCGTCATTGCATAGACTTCCACAAGCGGTAGGCTGGCGTCAATGCTACCACGCCTAACGTCACAAACACGGCGAAAATGATCAGGTAGCCCCAATCGTTCTCGAAGTAGATTTTGGCGACAGCCATGTAGAACAACGATCCTAGCCCTACGACGACTAGAGGAATAGCTGTCAAGAACACGCCTTCAGGATGCGACTTCCAGTCAAAGATTCTTTTCATGGCCGCCCTCACACAATGAATTTTTCGCCGTGCGACTGACGACGTCTAACAGCGTGTTCATACTCTTCGCGACGCACGTAGATGATGACGTCTTCGATGTCGGTGTATCCTAGATGTGCGCCGTTGGCTAAGATGATGTCGCCCCATGTCATGATGATGGGGTCGCGCTGTACTACAGACACTTCGAACCAAGGTTCAACTCCCGATTCGATGGCGCGGTCATGATACAGCCACATCTTAGCGGGTAAGGCGTCGTCGATGATGTCGGCGACTCGAACTGCGATTCGATCAGTCAGTCTACACAAGTGTCCGCTTACGTTGTACATCGCATACTCCTAGTGTTATAGCCACAAATGAGTTTCGATAGTCTTGGTAGCAAGCCAGTCTTCTTTGCTGGCTGCCGTCATGCCATAAGACGTAATCAAATTCACGTACATGTTGTACGCGTAATCGATGTAGTCTTCAAGCCCTGAGAAATCATGCATGCCAAGCCGATGGTAGTCGGCTTCGATAAGCTGTCTTACAGTCTTTTCAGTCAACGACTTTCCCCTTACAGGCTTCGCCGACGCCGCGAAAGTCTGGCCACGCGCCAGACTCTACCATGCCGCAGTATTCGGCTTGATCAGCTACGGCGTCGTCGTAGCTCATATTCATGGCGGCGCCAAACGCAAAAGCGATGAAGACGCCGAGTAACAGATTCTTGACAGCATTCATGATATTACCTCTTCACTAGTTCGTTTCGACAACGTCATAGTACTACCAAGAGGTAAGGCGTGCAACTGTTTTGACATCAGCACGCCGCACAACAGCGAGTTAATTCTTTGTAGCAACGCCGTCAGTCGTTGTCAACGGCTTCTCTGCGAGCTTCTAGCTCTCTTAGGCTACGTTTAACTTCGGCGATCTGCGCGTCGATACGATTGCGTTCGGCGATCTTTTGGCGCTGCCTATGTTCTTTGGTAAATGCTTCCATGAAGTTGACGGCGGCTTTGACGCGATCTTCGGCGCCCCAGATGGCGTTAGGGATGAAGAAATCTGATTCGTTACCGTCGTATTCTCTGTACTCGACACGCAAGTCGCCGCCGTTCGTGAAATACCATGCAGTGTAGTCTTGAATGTCAGATACACAAACAGATTGAAAATCGTGGGTACGAGGTCCGCCAGCCGGCGCCATCACTGCAACGATTTTATGAATGTCGCGCAGTTCTTCGGCACGAAGCTTTCTGACCTTTTCGTCGGCTACAAGCTTTTCTAGGTCGACGACGTCGGCAGTCAAGACGACATTCCTGCCTTCTTTGTGAGTGCTGATCACTGCGCCTTTGTGGGCTTCAATGAAATTGATAACGCCGTCTAGCGTTATTCGAGGGAAGGTAAGCATATCAGCTTCGGTGACAACGAGTTTATTTGTCATGTCTTAACCTCGACGGGTGAAGATGGCGGCGTGACGGCCTGCGTCGACGTACTGGCGCCAGCACTTGACGGCGGCGTCTGCGTCTGTGAACACAGTTCGAACGATACCGGCAGGCGTGTCGATTTCAACTACGAATTCCATGCGGCTCTCCTAGATGATGCTTTCGCTGTACAGTTCTTCGCCCCATTCGTGGCGACTCAAAATCTGACCGGCTTCTTTGGCGATAACGTAGGCTTCGCGACGCGTCAAGAAGAAGCCGTACTGATCGATGAAGCCTTGTTCGATTTTGTCGTGACCGCCTGCGAATTCAACGAGGGCGTCGTAGCCGATGACGTCGAATTGCATTTGCATGACGGGGCAGCAGTGCCTTACGCCTGTAACGATGTAGCCGCCGTAGTTGTTGGCGGCACATGCAACGCGACGTTGAGCGCCATAGTATTCCCAACGCATGCGACCATCTGGCATGACGTGTTGAGCTAGGCGTTCTTTGTGTGCGGCAACGGCTTCGGCCAAGCGCTTTTGAATATCCACGGTTAATCCTTGTATAGTCTGATGTTTTTGTGATGAATGCCTGATTTTACTACCAGACTGCCATTGTACAAGCGGGATGGCGCGAGCAGGGTCGCGTTGATCTTCACTCATTACATTGGGTATGTTGTTTGTGACGCCGACAATCATGCCGATTTCACCATACTCTTCGAGCTTTTGAACGAGGACGCCAAACTTGCATTCGCTGAGTTTCATACGTACTCCTTAGCCCAATCGGCGAGTTCGAAGCCATAGTCGACGGCGACTTTGACGGCTTCTTTGATCTGATCGAAGCGCCATCCAGTGTCGGAAATGAGTTCTGCCATCTGTTCGGCAGTCAGGTTGTCGTCGACGCCGTGAAGCTTACCAGTGGCTTCAGTGACGGCAACTGGCCAGGTCCATGCGAGGCCAACAACGCCTTCGCTTTGAACAAGCAAGGTGTCGCCGCGCTCAACGGAGTCGTCGCACTGACTGTGGTCGTAAGCAGTGCCAGTAGAAGAAAATGCGTGAATAGTCATAGATGTTTCCTCACTTAACGTTTACGGCGCGTTCGACTAGAGCGGCGAGGCCGTTCAAGTGCTTTGCGCTGGCTTGGCGATTGGCTTCGAGTTCGGCGATCAGAATGGGAGCAATTCGCTCGACGGCTTCTTCAACGGCTACGTTGTCGGCATACACGGCTTTGAAAACGGCGCGGTCATAGCACATGTCACGGCCATAACGGGCCTTCAACACAGACTCAACGTTTTTCGCCCACTCAATGTATGCTTTGTTCATGACGTAGTCTCTCTTCAAGTTCGACTCTATTATGCTACCTACTTGTAGCCGCCGTCAAGCGCTTTTTCGATGAATTCGTAAAAGCCGATACGACCGGCGTTGTCGCCTATGAAGCCACTTGGCAACGCGTGGATGTTGTTGACTAGCTTGATCAACTCAAGCTTCGACAGGCCGCGAACTGCTTTGGCGGCGTCTTTCAAGTTGCCGTTGCGATAGTTGCTCAGAACGGATTCGAAACGATCTTCTTGGCGACTGGTAAGCATGTCATAGTCTCTCTTCACTGTGTAGCTTCATTGTAGCGGCGCCGCGCCCAAAAGAAAAGGGTCTATCGACCCTTTTCTGTACACCTGAGTTCTTGCAAGTCTTTCCGGTAGAAGCATATCATCGCAGTCGTGTCTTTCATGTACCGCTTGATGTCTTCGAGCAACAGCCTGAACTCTAAGCTGTCATCATATTCTAGGCCGACGACGATCTTGCCGTCGACTTCGACTACCGTCCAGTCAAATTGGTAAGACTGAATCGACTGCGGCCAGTCTGGATGAATGACGACATCAGAGTTTACGATTTGGCGCTGACATCCTAGCAGAAACGCTAAGACCAAGGCGACCATCACTTGCTTGAACATTGTCTAGTATCTCCTGTGATGCACGCCATTTCCTTTACGACGGCGTCGAACGACGCCTGTACTTGTTTTTCGTAGCTGCCAGGATCGGCTTTGACTTGCTCTTGCCGGCCTTTGTCAGCCAGAATTTTGCGCCTGTTTTCGTTGTACTCGCCGGTAGTAGTGCGACGCGACTCTTGAAGGACGGCGTGTCGATGTCGTTCGTCTTCGAGACTGGCTTTAATCTCCGCTACTTGCTGTTCATACCTAGAAGCTTCGTCTTTGTATCGTTGAGCCTCACCTACCTGATGTGAGTACAACTTGAACAGTGACGCCACGGCGATGACTAGCGCCAGTATCACGCCGACCACGATTTTTTTGGCGTACGGCGCAACTACTTTGATCAGCGGCGCCGCAACTGTAGTGATGAAAGCGAACATGTCAACGCCTCAGGTATGTAGATACGCCAGTGTCTTTGTTGGTGATCAGCAGAGACTTCGACTTCTTGTAGTGTTTCTGAACGAACGTCCGCAAGCCTTCGTCTTCAACGTAGCCGCTCCATTTGGCATATGGCCGCTTGCCGAACTTACATCGCATGTATGTGTCGGCGTCGACTTCAATGCAGTCACAACCTGCGACACGCGACACTTTGAACGGCGAATCGGGAGCCGCAACAGCGGCTGTCGTCACGCCTACTTCAGACTCTTTAACAGCGGCCTTCGACAAGTACAGTTCTGCCAGTTCGCGGCCTTCGACGCCTTCGAAAGACCCTGACACGCGTTGCGCATAGTAATAGATGTCGTGACGTAGCTCGCCGGCAACACGCTTGCGCTTGACGACGTCAGACAGCGCCTTCAGCGCTAACTCATAGTTCTTGGCGTTGATGTGCTTGCCGAAGAACGCGGTTATGATGTCTATGAAATCACGTCGCTCTAGTGTCAGTACTTGCTCTTCAGTGTGTAGCTCGACTTGGTCTGCTACACAGTTGAATTCTGAAAACGATTTCATCGGTCGAACTCTTCTCTGATTTCGATTAGGAACTTGTTGTCAATCTTGTCGCCGATCATCGGTAACGACAGGAACAGTAGAATGCTGTCTATCAGTTCGGCGTGTTGACCTGCCAACCTGAATTCGATAAGTCGTGTAGCCGCATGGTGGTCAAACACGTTGTAGAAGCTGATGACGGTGTTGACTAACAGCTTGACATTAGTCTGACCCTGCTGTACGTAAATCGTCAACAACTTCTTGATAGTGCTTGGTTTGTACAAGTCAGCCTCAAACTCTGCTTCTGACAGGCAGTAAGGGTTGTCATAGTGCTTGGCCGCGAACAGCCGAAAGTTTGAGGTTGTCAGTGTGTTCATTGTTATGCCTTGTTAGTGTTCTTCGGGCGGCCTCGACGCTTCTTCCCAACGACTGGCGCTTCTTTTGGCTCAGCTTGTTCGCCTGCTTCGACTTGTTTGACAAGCTCCTCTAGTTCGTCGCCGGCTTCAGCTTGTTTGTCGTCGACGACTTCGATAACGGCGTCTTTAGCGTTGAAAACGACAGACTCGATACCCAGGTACTCGGCCAGCTTCTTGTCTAGGTCTTTGACGCGAACTAGCAGTTCGCCGGTTTCAGCGACTGCCCAGCCAAGCTTGGTTGCTACAACAGTTTGCTTGTGCTTGGGTTTGCGCAAGTAGTTTGGTAGTGACATCATTTTCTCCGAATGTGGTTGACTTTCGAAATTTATTTAGACCAACAAAAAGCCCGCCAACTGGCAGGCTTTTCGACGCATGCGTCTGTTACTTCATAGTATGAGTAACGTCGCGCAGCACTTTGTAGCCGCAGCAACGCATTTTGGCGTTGTTGTAGTCGCGCGGGATGGCTACGACATCGGCCGGATCGACTTCGACTTGTACGACGCGCGAACTGTTGTCGCTGAAGTGCTTGATGTAAGACTTGGCGCAGACGTGCAGGCCGTAAGAGCAAGTGCGTTCGCTGTTCTCGTCGACTTGGTTGCGGCTGACGCGAACTTCAGTGCCTACGCTGTTGTCCATGGTGCCGCTGTGGCAGTCAAGGTAGTCACTACGTACTACTTTCCAAGCCAGGAAGTTACCTTCGGCAGTCAGTTCGATGTCGTTGTGCTCCAGGAAGCCGTACAACTCGTTCACGCTGCGATTGCTCGGGTTCAGCATGAGTTTGTTGAAGAAGTTGATCAGCGTCTTGGCGCCGTCGACACCGTTTTGCTTGATAGTTTCGATGATGCGCTTCGACAGCAGACCACTTACTTCGAACGGCACACCATTGTCTGGCGTGTAAGTCAGAACGCCACGCTTGACGTCGACTTTCAGCTTGCCTTCGGTGTAAGACTCAACCATTTTCTTAGGTTGTGCCATGATGAAGGCTTTGGCCAGTGCGTCCTGGCTGAGTCCGCTGTTAGCGATCAGGTCGAACACTTCGGCGAACACGTCTTGAGTGTTGTCGATGACGACCGAACCTTCTACCTGACCGTCAACCAGTTGGCTGATGCTGATGCTGCGGCGAGTAGCGATTACGCGGTACTCGACGTCGACGGCTTCTTGTGGCTCAACGGCTACAGGTTCTGGCTGTTTGGCCTCAACTTGTGGCTCAACGGCTACAGACTTCGACGCCTGCTTCTTTGCTTTTGGCGCGGCGGTCACGACAGGCGTGTTGTCGCCGCTGACTTCTTCGATCCAACGACCCAGAGTGCGGCGGCTGACACCAAACTCTGCTGCTACGGCAGTGCGAGACTCACCAGCGGCGACACGCTTGGCGATCTGCTGTTTTACTTTGACGCCTACTTGTACTGTTGACATCGTGTGTATCTCCTTTCATTAACTAAGGTTTGATCGCCAGCATTATACTGGCGAGTCTTTCTGTTGTAAAGCTCTGAGTTCGTTTAGTTCGTCGACTAGCGCGATATACGCGGCAGCGGCTAGGTCGTTAAAGCTCGCACCTGACCCATACGGCAACAACGGGTAACGCGTCGCGATTCGCTCTGAAACCTTTTTGACGCAAGCATTAGCGTAATCAATTATCTTGTCACGGAACGGATTCAGCGTGTAGTTGCTAACCCTCCAACCTAGCGCGTAGTGAAGTCTGGCACGACACAAGCGTTGAACTTGCGGCGCATTAATGCGCTCTTGGAACGTCTTGACGACAGCAAGTTCAGGTTGATCGATGATCGAACCTTCACCTAGAACTGTGTCTAGCCATGAGTAATAATGGATGTTGTCGAGAATATTAGAGCCAAACGCCCTGACATGAGCCAACAGGTACGGCGTCATGTCTAGCTTGCATTTCTTCGAAACAACGGTGAACATGGTGCCGACGTCTACGCGCGGCGAAACTAGTACCTTGTCGAGCTTTTCGCGCTGTGCCGGCTTAGCCAGTACCAATACGTCAAGACCAGTCACGGTCATAAACGCGTAGATGTGGTCGTTGTCGTCAGAAGTGTACAGTTGATCGCCTTCAAACCCTTGAGGGTAGACGATCTTGCCGCGATTGATTTCGAGGACTGCGTACTTCTTACCTGCGACGTCGTCTTCGCTAACTAGTACGCCGGCAGTCAGGTTGTAGTCGGCGACGACGTCATCGTTTTCTAGCTTGTAGACTGCTGCAACGCGAGCCTCAGAGCGTTTCATGCGTACAACTGGCTCACTAGTGGCAGTCGCTCGCTTGGCGGCGTTCGCCTTGCGTGTTGCCGCACGTTGGCGGCGCGCTTCTTCGAGTTCGTCGGCGTGAAGCTTGATGCCGTCAACGAATTCGACTTCACCGAACTCTTCGATAAACGCGTTGCGCTGGAATGCCGTCAACGGCTTTCTGACGACAAAGCAACCCCAGTTCGCGCGCCTATCAGATAGGTTTCTGGCGTGGCGGACATAGCTGCGTGTCACACCTTCGAGTATCACAACCTTACGACTACCTGAAGCGCACAACGCTAAGTCTTTGAACGTCGCCGACAGATAATGCACGCTGTTCTTAGAGCCGCGACGGAACATGACGTCTTCTACACGGTTGACTTCACCAGTGTCTTCGACGATGTGCTTGACGAGCTTTGTGATTTTGTATTCACCTAGGTCGTAGAGACTGGCGCCTTTGTATTCAACGATGTGATGCGCCCAAGTACCATACCTGTTCTCGACAAGCTTGTAGGCGTCGATGAAAGACTTGCAGGCGTCAACTTCTTCTTGGAAAACAGCGAAGCCGTTGCGAAGCGTTTCCCTGACTTTGTCGACGAACACCTGCGTACTGATTTCGTCAAACGAAATCGTTTCGCGACTCGCCGCAACATCTAGGTCGCCGATGTTGAACTTCAGAATCATGCCGTTGTTGGCAAAGAAGCTCTTTTCGCCGTCACCCAGGTGATCGCCGAACTGCGCGCGAACGTTAGGTACGAAGTACGACACGTTACCCATCAGAACGCGCACGAAGTCGCTGTACGAATACGCGCCGGTGTAGTGAACGCAGTTCCTGGCGTTGATAATGACGTGACCATGTTCTTCGATGTCGGCCAGCACTGCGTTGTCAACGTTCAAGACGCCAGAATATCCGTGATACTCAGGCTTGACGCTAAACCAACGGTGTACTTTGACGCAGTCGTCGATGAACTGCTGACGGTCGCCGGCACGAACAGGTACAGTCACTTTGACACCATTCGGCTCGGTAGTCGCGTGTTCAGTCAGCAGAGAAACAGAAGGCTCGCCCGACGAACTGATGTAGGCGTTGTACGTGCGTTCGACGCCGTCTTTGCGGGCGCGAATGTTGAAGCTGTCAGTGTAGGCGAACGGCGTCTTGCTACCGAGGCCAAGGCCACCGATGACTTCGTTGCTGTCGGTTTTCGTTGACGTGAAGTACGACGTATAGATGTTCATGACTGCGTCGTCGTCGAGGCCGATACCGAAGTCTTCTACGGCGAATTCACTTTCCCATTCGTTCGGCAAGTAGATGGCGAACGGCCGGTCGGCACAACCTGCTTGCACGTGGCTGTCATACGCGTTGCAGCTGAGTTCGCGAACGATTGCTTCGACTTTGCGGCTGTAGAGCGCAGACGACAGAATCTGGAATGCCTTTGCAGTTGCGGCGATAGTGAATTTCTTTTCACCGGTGCCGTTAGACAAGACTAGGTTGTCTTCCTGACGCAGTTTCATGTAACACCCTCTTCAAAAGTTGTTAGGTGACGGCACAATAAAGTCAGTTGCCGTCATTGTCAACTACAAAATTTCGGCGTCATAGCCGTTGCGGTCACACCAAGCGAGTGCCGTGTCTAGGCGCTCACACGTCAGCACGATAGAACCGCTGTTGTCGTAAACGCGGTAGCCGTAGACGTTAGGCGACAGCATGCAATACGAAATAATCGCTTTCATTTGGCGGTACGCTTTTGGCGACGACGCAAGCGTTTTGCTTCGGCGGCTGCAATAGCCGCATAGTCAGCTTCTGTCTTTTCTGCAACTGGCTTAGGATCTGGTAACATGTCTGCTATGACGCCGCCTAAACCTAATGCAGTACCCACCATAAACACTTTTTGTAAGTCATTCATCACTTACCGCCTTTACAATGAAAATACCGAAGGACGCCATACACAGCCCTGTGCCGACAGCTACCATAGTACCCAAGTTAGGAGGCACTACGCCATCGTGGAGCATTATGGCCGACCAGCCAAGGATGTTGAATCCGACGACTGCCAACGTGATAGCTACGTGAATCATTTGTCACCTCGAATGAACTCGCCTTTGAAGTCTGGCATCTTATACGTGAGACACGCGGCTTTCAAGTCAGGTGCCATCCAGGCTTCAATTTCATGGCAGACCTCAAAATTGATTGTGCGGATTGTAGCCTTTGGTGTGTCGGGCTTCGAACACAACTTTGCCTAGCTTGCCGCCGTCGACGAGTTCGTCGAAGTCGGTACAGAAGCGTTTGTCAAAGCTGGCGTAGCTAGACTTCTTGACTGTGACATAGTCGTCTTTAGACACAGTGACGTCGCACAACTCTTTCGGGTCTGGACGATCCCAGCCTTCTACGATGACGACATACGGCATGTAAGTCTGGACGAAGCCAGTGTCAGAACGCTTGCGCTTGCCGCGATACACGACTTTGACGGCGTTGTTGTATTGCGCGTACTTGACGCCAGTTTCGGCAGAAATCAGAACGCCTTCGCGCTTCACGATGTTGCCGAACAGGTCAGACTTGAGGTAGATAGTAACTTTCATGACGTATTCTCTCTTCACTTGACGCAGTCAGTATAACGGCCATTTACCAAGGCAGTCAACCTACCAAACGAAAAACATCGGCGCCACCCATTCCCAGACGACAGCGTTCTTTTTGTTGTCGCGAAAAACTACTTTGTTGGGATAAGGGATGTATCCCAACGCCTCAGACACGTGGCCGTTAACGCCATCGATTTCGAACGACTTCATGAAGGTAACGATGAAATCTTCTGCGAGTTCTTCTGGAATCGCTACGTGATAACAAAGGTCTGTGCGGCCAGCGCGCTGGTACAACTCGATTTGGTAAGGGACGACGGAGCCGTCGCGGCTTTTCATCGAGGCTGCAAGATTCTTTTCGGCTAGGCGGGCGATAGCATTCATGACGTATTCTCTCTTCACTTGACGCGGTCAGTATAACAGCCATTTACCAAGGCGGTCAACTACTTTCACTCTGCGATGAAATTACCAGACTTGATAAGTGCCGCCAGTTGTTGACGCGACATCCAGGCGATTCGCGAAAAGTCGGCTGTCTTGACGTACTTGTAGCAGCCGCCCTCGTTACGCCACAAGTAGATTTCGATGGCGGCATCGAAAGCCGCCGTCTCGACTGCTACTTCATACTCTTTGCCGGCTACGACAACGGCGTCGCCAGTCTGTAGGGTGAACACGGCGTCGGGATTAGTACTCAGATTAATCATGGTAACGTCTCTCTTCACTTGATGACTGTAGTGTCGCACGGCTCTACCTGGCCGTCAACGCCTAAATACAAATTTTACAGGAGAAACACTATGGGTAAGCTCGTTCATCACAAAGGTAAGCCCGGCGCTAAAGTCTGGGGCGCCGCCGTCAAGCAATGGCTAGGCGTATGCGCAACGTATGCCTTCTACTACGTGGCGACGTTCGTCGTAGGCGTTGTCGTAGCAGCTACGGCCAAGAAGCAAGCCAGCCACCCGCAAGGCAAGCCGTTGACTGCCTACCACGATCCTGACTACATGCAAGCTGGCGCCAGCGGCACCTGGGAATACTGGAACAGTGACATCAGCTGGGTGAAGCCATGGAACAACTATGAAGACGGCACACTAGGCGAACCTAGTGGCAAGAACTCTGCGCGTTGCGGCGGCAAAGAACGTTCTTTCTGGAGTCAGTACAAGTGGACGTGTCGTAACGCCTTCAATTGGGGTAAGCGCACTGATCCTAGATACCATTGCGTCGTCGACAACTGCGACATCGAATACTGGGGCGTCTCAGAGCTAAGCGACAAAGTCGTTGACAAGCAGGGTTGGTATTTTGTTGTAGCCACTGATCGCGTGACACGCCGCAAGTATTACAGCTATCGTCGCGTCAAGGTAGTTGGCGCCACTAAGGTTCGTCACACGCTGTTCGGCTTCAAGATCAAGCCGGGGCATGCGCTTGAAGTTCAAGACGCTGATGACAAAGACAAGGCGTTCACGATACGCTTTCCAGTCAAGCAGACAATCGACTGACAACAAAAAAGCCGACTGAGAAAGTCGGCTTTTTTGTTAGTGTACGCTTAGTAAGCAAAGAAATCAGTCTGCTTACCATTTTCGAACGTAGTGTCTGTACCACGTTCGATGTCTTTAACAACGACTTTGGCGACATACTCGTCGCGACTGTACTCGACAGCTGTACGCTCGGCTGTAGCGATTGAGCCTGTACGCTCGATATCAGGAACACTGGCGCCGACGTTGTACACATAGATGTAGTATCGCATGATCAAACCTCCACGGCTTCAACGCGAATTCGATTGCCGCCGAGTTCGACGACGTTAACTATCTTGACTCGCAGCACTGACCATGGACCTCTGCCATGACCGATCAGCATAGTATCGCCTACTCCCCTTTCGTTCGAGCAACGATAGTGTTCAGAGATCCAACGATTAGATGCTTTGTCCAGAAACATATCAAAATCACTCGCTTCACTAGATGACGTAGACATTGTAGCGTGGTAGTCTGACGACTGCAACACACAACCACAAAAAAGCCGCTTGGCAGCGGCTTTCGTTTTTGCCTCAGTTCGTTCAGTTCTAAGGACTTGCATCATTGCTTTCACAGCAGTGTGTTTGGTGCCGGCAGCAAGACTCAAACTTGCGACATCCTGCTTACAAGGCAGGCGCTCTATCTACTGAGCTATACCGGCGTTTGTTTGGCAGGCCGCCTAGGACTTGAACCTAGAATAAAGGATTTGGAATCCCTTGTGTTGCCAATTACACTAACGACCCACTTGTTTGGCGGAAGCGTAGAGATTCGAACTCTAGGGCCCCGAAGAGCCGGCGGTTTTCAAGACCGCTGCCTTAAACCACTCGGCCACGCTTCCAAATTTAGTGCCTCCGACTTGAGCAAGGAGGGGACTCAAGTCAGAGGTCTTATTAGCCGCGCTGACGAGGCTTACCAGTGCGACCCGAAACCGGATGCTTGGTAGTCAGATGCTTGTTCGGGTGACGGCCATTGTAGTTGGCTTGACGCTCGAAAGGCTTGAATTCGGCTTGCATTATGTAGCTCCTGTTTCAGTTATGTATTAAGAGAAGACCTTCATTTTACAGGTTTGACTCACTGTGTCAACACCTGCTTTGAATCTTTTGCTAGTACCAGATGAACTTGAATTTGTTAGTAGGCTTGCCGTTGTCGCGGTGCCTACTACTTTTGGCCATTTTACTGTCTACACCTAGTTTGTCAAGCACTCTCAACATGTCTTTGAATGCCGGCTGTATGTATTCGCGGCTTGTTACGCGCACTTCTACGACAACTTTACCTTCGATCAGAACACGGCATCCCCAAAGGGATGAAGATAGCTTAGTCACTTTCGTTGTCAGCACTTCTTTCATGGCCACTCTCACAAATTTGGTAGCGAGGGTAAGAATCGAACTCACCTAAACGGGCTTATGAGACCCGCGACATCACCAGACAGTCGACCTCGCTAAATTTGGTGCGATCGGAGAGACTCGAACTCTCAAGCCTTTCGGCGACGGCGTCTAAGACCGCTACGTTTACCAGTTTCGCCACAATCGCATAACTCTTTGGTGCAGCTGGCGAGATTCGAACTCGCATGCCGTTCGGCGTCAGAGTTTAAGACTGATGTGTATACCAGTTTCACCACAGCTGCGCACATTAGCTATAACGACTCAGTCTTCAATCCAGAACTCTGCAATCCCTGTCTGGCTTCAAGTTGACTACCTAGAGGCCGGCTAGTCGTTATACTAATGCCCTCTGATTTGATTAGGCCGTCAGAGGGATCGGCCAAAATTTGGTGGACAGAGCTAGATTCGAACTAGCGATGCTTTCGCGCCGGATTTACAGTCCGGTGGTTTTAGCCACTCACCCATCTGTCCAATAACTGCTGGCAGGACTCGAACCTGCGGCCTCCCGTTAGGGTGTTCTAACCGACTGAACTACAGCAATTGAATGGCTGGCGTGGCAGGGCTCGAACCTGCGACCACCTGATTAACAGTCAGGCGCTCTACCAACTGAGCTACACGCCATTGAAAACCTTCTGATTTGAGCATTGCGAAGAGGCTTAGAAGGTGTGTTTCAAACTTGTGATACTATGTATATCAACCTAAAATCTGTTTTGCAACTTGCGAAGCCAGACGTTTGTCGAACTTACCGGCATAGCCGTCGTTCAACGCCTTCATCGCTTCGCCGATGTTCGCTGCATCACTGGCGACGATAATACTGTGAATCTGATCGGCTGTCAACTCCTGAGGCAGGAATTTTTGCAGCACCTCGTTTTCTTTTTCTAGCTTGTCGGCACGCGCACCCAGGCGGATCGACTCGCTGTTAGACTTGATCAGTTTCTTGGCGGCAGCAACGACCTTGTCGTCAGTCACGGCGCTGCCATCACGTTTAGCAGCAGTTTCAAGCTCGCCGACAAGAAGCGTCAGGATGTTGAACCCGATTACGTTGTCGGCGCTACGACGCATTTCGCTGCGTGCTGCCTGAACGTCTTCAAACAATGTAGCCATAACATAAGTCTCCTTCAATCAAGTTCTGACAAAAACATCAGAGTATTGAGTAGCCAGCCCTTCGCCGCGAACTTTCACCTTGTAGGCGCGAAAGAACTCGACGTCGCCGCCACTATTCACTCGCCGATACACGCCAGTCGCCATGATAGCCTGAGCGTGTGCCATAGCAGAAGCCATTTCCTTGACTTCGTATTCGTAGTACCCGTGGTCTACGTAGACTTGTACTTTGTACATGCCTGTCTCCAATTTTGGTCTCGGTTGCAGGTCTCGAACCTACGGCCTCCTGCTCCCAAAGCAGGCGCTCTTCCAACTGAGCTAAACCGAGAAGTGAATTTATTTAGAACAACCCGAATTCTAATTCAGATACTCATTTGCTTCGTCGATCACGCCTTTTTTAGACAGGCCGCGAAACACTGTAGGCATCCCAGGGAAGCGATTACAATGAAGAGCAATCGAATAACCTTTGCGATCTTCAGTTTTAGTTATGACTACACGCTTCGAACTGTCTTCGCTATATGTAGTGGCTTGAATGTCATCGCCTTTGCCGCTAGGTAGATTGATCTTCATAATCGCGTTCTCTGTGTTGACGACATCAGTTTAAGGCGGTTGCTAGGCTAAGTCAACCGTTTGTACTGATCAATCATGCTGTCCCAATACGTCATAACAGACCAGTGGTACATGAAATCCATGTCAAACTTCACGCACTTAGACCTGAGGTCGCGTTGGCGCTCTAGTAGAGCTTCTAGCGACGGCAAGTCACTGGCTATGGCGTCGTCGATGACAGCCGCCATGAATACAGTGCCGCGCTCTACGAATGCCGACTTTTGAGCTTCAAGAAATGCGTTTAGCGTTGAACTCTGCACGGATAGCCGCCTCGATTTCATGTGAGTCACGACACGCCAAGAACCAATCGAATTCGTAGGCGTCTTCGAACTTGTTGCGAAACTCGGACATGAAAGCACCTAGCTCTTTGCCTGTCAACCCTGTGGCGGCAGCGACTACGACGCCATTGAAGCGCTTCTTGATGCGGGCTTCGACAGCAGCGGTTTCGACAAGCGCAACCCATTGCGGCAAGGCGTCGCGAAACTCTGTAAACACAGTAGGCAAGAAATCGCCTTTGTTTTGCGGCCAGTCATACCAGTCGTCGTCACACATCGTAGCAATGTGTTCAAGAAACTTGGTATACGTGGGACGCTTCTTGTCTCTGACGCGAGCCGTGTGGTTGCGATTATCTAACAAGAAGATTTCGGGGTTGAACTTCTTGTTGGCGACAACGAAGGCGAACAGCTGTTCGTAGTCGTCAAAGCCTTGTTGCCAGACGTCGGCGTCAAAGCCTAGGAAGTTGACGGCTTGATAGAAGTTCTTCGTCAACAGAATCTTACCGAGCATTCGCGTTTCGTGTCGCACTGGCAACCACAGGCCGTCGTGACCTAGAGTCAAGCCCATCTTGTGTGCGATGCGTCCCATAAGGTTGGCGCAGTCGTTCCACGCAAAGTAGCCGTCGCTGAAGTCGATGTCGGCGTCGCAAGTTGTGATGATGTCGGCTTGAAACACGACGCCGTCGCCAATAGGCAGGCCGAAGCTTTTGACAGGTCCGTTCTTGACGACAACGATGTTATGTGTCGGCAACCCAAGTTCTCGACACACGCGAGTCACAAACACTTCAGGCGTGAAATTGCCGCCGAACATGTCGCGACTCACTAAGACGTCGATGTCGCCGAAGTCTTGTTTACTGCGGATCGACTTGACGACACGAACTCTGAAGCTGTCGTCTGCGACGACGTCGAATGCTGCTGCCACGCGGTCGAACACGTCTTTGTTGACGCGTACTGCGTTGTATTCCTTTAGCGCGTTGCCACCCATATCTAAGTCCTCACTAGGTTTTCTTCATTGTACAAGTGCTGGCCTTACAAAGCAACAAGGCCGACTAAGTCGGCCTTGGCGTCACTCGAATTCGAGCGTCGGACAGATTTTCTCTTTTCTGGCTTTGATGTACGCCGTCACGATATTCGGCTCTTTAGGCACAACAGGTCGGTTCTGTCGAAGTCGGCGATAAAAGCGCCTAGTACCTTCCACTGTAGCCATGATAATGATCATAGCCCAAAAAGCCACTGATGCACCCATTTCTTTTTCTGTCACCCAGCTGGCGTCAAACATGTAGCCGATAGGCGTGACGAAAAGAATCATTGCAACGATTGCCGCCAGTGCAATCAAAATTGCGCCAATCACCAGTATTTTCAGCGCTTCGAAGACAACAGCACGAAAGTATGGGCACAGCGACGTAGGTACGGCATAGCGTTGGGCCCTGAGAAAACGGTAGTGCCAACTTTTCTTAGATATCTTCACTGCTCACCTCGCGATCATCTTCGGCTTCTACGACGTCTTCGTTTGTGGCTTCACCAACTTTACGCTGGCTGCTGAACACGCGGTCGTCGTAGTCGCGGCTTTCGGGTTCGTAGTCACAGTTTGCAAAACGAGTACGCATTTACTAACTCCTTGAAATAGAAACGGCCTAGACATGCTAGGCCGTTGTTATCACCAGATCACCAAACCAGCAATCACACCAAGAGGCGGGATAACTACACCTACGGCTTGAATGATCAGCGGAATGCCGACAGAAGCCACGCTATCCCAAGACTCGACGGCAATCGCGCCGATGACGACTTTTACCAGGTTGACGACGTACAGCACTACGGCTGCAATCTGTACGGCAAACATGGCACCAATTGCGCGACCCAATGCTTTATCAGAAATCATTCTTCATCCTCGTCTTCTTCGTCTTCTTCGATGTCGTCAGACACGGCGCCGGCAGCGGCGGCATGCATCACGGCTTCGTACAGACCTTGATACTGCTCTTGCTCGCTCACCTTCTTGTCGAAAGTGTCTTTGTGGTAGTCGTTGGCCATGCGGCGCACGTACTTCTTGTCGATGTCGAACTTCTCGGCAAGCTTTTCGATGGCTTCGCGCTGGAAGTCTTTTTCGCCTTGCACGCGAGTCATGCTGTTGTCGATTTCTTTGATGCCGGCAAACAGCGCCTTGCGGTCGGCAGGGCTAGACGGGATGATGATTTCTACTTGTTCGGCTTTAGCCATTTGGTGTTACTCCTTAGTGTTGAGAATTTTTTGGATGTCGGCGAGGCTCAAATAAGCTGGCTCGTCGTAAATCTGCGGCCCGTAGTGTTCAAAGCCTTTGGTGACCAAGTATTCGATTTCTTTGCCGTCATCAGTGACACCAACAAATCGAACCTTCTTGTATTCACCGTCGTCAGTTTCGACAGCATCGGTCTTGACTGTGAACCAGATGTTGCCGTACTGGCAGCTTTCACAGTAACGTTCGCCGGCTTTGAAACCTAGAATGTCGTTATAACGGTAACGCTTCATATCTACCTCAAAGGGGCTGCTTGCACAGCCCCGGCAGTTGACTTACAGGTTCTTGGCGAGTTCGCGCAGTTCGTCGAGGCTCAGAGACTCAAGGCTTTCAGACTCTTTGCGAGCGATAAGCGACTGAATCTGTTCGCGCTGCTGACGACGCTTCTCGGCTTCGAGACGGTCGTTGTTTTCAGCTACGCGTACGCCGATGATGTGCTTGACGATTTCGAGCTTCAGGCTCAGCACTTCATCAGTCTTGCTAGCGCTGACAAAGCTTTCGCTAGTCGCCTTCAGCTGTGCGCTCAGTCCGATTGCGATGTCGTCGAGGTTGACTTTAGTCTTCGACGTCAGCGGCAGACTCCAAAGGTCTTCGGTAGTCAGCATGCCGACTTGAGTATCGAAGCGCAGCTTTGCGCGGCTAGCTTGTTCGAAAATGTTCATCTGTCTCTCCTTGCTTAGAAAATTACGTTGAGTACACGGTTTACAGCGCCTTTGACGCGAACTACAAGCTCTTCTTTGCGCGTCACAGATACGCCGATACCGCTCAATTGGTTCTCAGTATAGCGCGCCTTGAGCGTTCCGCCAAGCACTTCGAACACTTTTCTGTGGGCGTTCAAGTCGGCGCGCAAGAACTCGTTGTAGAAGCCACGGGTATCGTCAGGGTTGACGCAGCCTTTCAGCATGAAAAACACGTGTTCGTTACCAATGGCTTGGTCATCCCAATAGTTCGGCGACCGCATGATCATGTCAACAGGCACCCAGCTTTCAGTGGCGACGCCCCATTTCTCGCCAGCCACGCCGCCTGGAGTGAGGCCGTCAACTTCGACGACAACGCCGTCTTTGACGACAATGCTACCGATTTCGACATATGACCGATCTTCGATGGCGTCGACAGCCGTAGACCAGAGCTTGCCACAGACTTCAACTTCTACGACGAACCCGCGGTTCGAGTTAGAGCGCTTGCGGAAGTTGTGGACGACGATGTTGAATCTACCATTCGGCATGTCGGCGACACGATTCCAGTAGATGTTCTCGACAGGGTCTTTACTGTTAGTTGCGGCGCCTGCATTCATGTCGACGTCTAGGGTGGCACCAAACGCGCGTCGCGTACCGAAGTACACAGTCTGATGACCCCAATTGACACTCAGGTCGAGGTCGTCGCCGTTGTACCAAGACAGTGACACACGAACGTCGCCGTCTACTTTGCCGCCTGCTTTCTTGACGCGCTCTTTGATGCCGTCTGTGAGTTCGCCTGCATACGACCAAGAGAATCCGTTATCCCACTTGAACAGCGGCGGTGCGTCGGCATGTACTGGTGCAATCAGGCTGACGAAGCTATTGGCTAGCTCAGACTTGACGAAGACTTCGACGGCCTCGGCCTTCGGCAACACTTTTTCGATGAAATCAGCGACGCCGATCTTCTCAGTTTTGCCGAACTCAGGAGCTTTCGACTTCTTGGTTGCTTTGACGCCGTCGAACACGCCGCCGATCATGGCAGGCCGTACGGCGCCATCTACGAATAGCACGTTGTTGACGGCGATGTCTTCGCGGCTCGCGTAGCGCCGATGGAAGGCGTCTTCGATGCCAAGCTGTTCTACCGTCTTCTTGGCGTCGGCGATCATGCGGTCAGTTACAAGCGCAGTACTCCGCTTGTAGTTAGTCGGCGCCGTCTTAGCTTCGTACTTGGCGACAGCAGATTCGAGGTCAACGCCTTCGCTGATGTCGACAAGCAGGGTGCCGATGACAGTGTTGCGGTAACGAGTGTTCGGCTTGGCAACCTGCCATGCATACAAGGCGCGGCGATCTTCGGCGACAGCAAAGTAGGCGCGGCGATGTTTCTTCAATGAAAGCACGGTAGCCTTGAAGCTTTGGCCCATGTAGATCGAATTCTGGTCGATCAATTCGCTGACGATGTCGATGGCTTCGGCGCTGATCGTTTCCATTGAGCGCGTGAATACTTCGAAGTCGGTACGGCGTTCACCAACAACGTTCGGCGCGTTGTTCTTCAGCATGTATGCGCGCGGCACTACAGCTTCGAAGTGGTTCCAGGTCTCGCCGCCGCTGTTGGTAGTGGCGCTGCCATACTGCGGCTCAGTCACGAAGAACGGCGCCTTGATGGCCTTTGCTTTGACGAAAGCCGACATGCGAGCCGCTACGACTGCGTAGACGTCGTCGTCGAGCTTGACATCCCAGACAGAGACCAGTTTGTCGCCGGCAATAGCGACGACGCCGCCGATGTTCTTGATAAACTGCCGGCAAGTCGAGCAGTCGTGGTCGCGGCGCTCGCGGAACACCGGGTTGCTGCCTTCAGGGAAGGCGTTCTGATAGGCTTCGTACAGTTCGTCACCGCTGACGTCGACGACAAACAGGTTCTTGTCGCCTTTGTCTGCCGCAGCCGCAACTAGTGTTTTGAACGCCGTGTTTACGGCAGCCGCGAAAGTCTTGAATTCCATTGCGTTGCTCCTTGTTTACTTGCGGAAAGTTTCGACCCACTGTGCGTAGGCTTCGTCTTCAGTTTTGTTCATCTGGGTCGCCCAGCCATACGCTTTACAGTGCAAGCGGTCGAGGCGTTCGACTTCTTTCAAAATGTCGTGGATGTCGGGGTCGAAGAACGTTCCACGATAGGCTACGATAATCGCCCAGGCATCGTTGACTTGACTAGACGCGTTACCAGTCCAGCCTTTACCTTGAGAGTGACAGGCTTTGTCTAGGCATTCTTTGATGCTTGCCGCCGCCATGTCGCGAGTCATGTAGGCGCCGCGACAGAAGATCAGTTTGACGTCGGCGTACTTGCCGATGAAGTCGATGATGCTGCCGCTAAAAACAGTTGCGCCAGCGCGGTTCGAAGCTACGACAGTCTGAGCGAATACGTCGATTTCGTAGATGTAGTCGGCGTACATGTTGTCGACAGCAAATTCGATGTCGTCGTTGGCACGCATGAAAGCGGCTGGCGTGCCGCCGCGCTTGTTTTCGTAGATGACGGCGTTTTTGATGCGCTCGGCAGCGCCTTCGGGGTAGCCGTCGTAGTGGCCGTAGAAGGCAACAGCAGGCGAGGCGTTAGAAGCGGCGAACTTGTAAATGGCGGGAGTGCTCATGATTTAGTCTCTCTTCACTGTCTTGACGCTGTCAGTATAACGACTTCTGCTAGGCGATGCAACACCTAAGTTTTTCTCAGGTGTTGGTCTTAGCGCGCAACACTTCGACGTCATGACTCAGGTCGGCTATCTGGTCATACAGCATACCATTCTCTTCGATCAAGGCGTTGCGCGACTCTAGAAGCGCAGCGCGTTCCATAACCAAGATAGACAACGCGGCTCTAGCTTGACCGGCAAGCGCTCGAATTTCACCGAGGGCTGCGTTGACTTTCTTGAAACTGAGGAACTCGTCGTCACCATCTGCTTGAAGCGGTGCGCCGCCACCTACGACAAACGCCTGCTTGTCGATTTTCAGCGGGAACGCCGCCAGAATCTTGTCAATGGGGTCGACGGCGTCAGCAGGGTTTGAAAGCTGCGATGGCAACGACAGATTTTCACTGCCATCGTATTGATCAGTCATGTCACTCTCCTTTTTCTAAGCGCGCCGACATAAACGGACACGGTTGATTTTCGCCATCGCTCATTTACTAGGCTGAGTTGTCTTCAATACTGCGCGGGTGCGTTGCCATTCCGCACCGGCAGCGAACGCTTCTGCTCCCTCGCTTCCTCTCGGATAAAGCGGGGCGTATCCTTTCTTGCCGCGATACCACTGGCAGAACCCGCTTAGCAGCTCATCCTGCGCCGGGGCTGTCTCGGCCTGCTGGGATAAGGGTGTGTCATTCTGCAAACGACGAATAAGCACACCCGCTGCTTGGTAGTCTTCTGTCTCGTCGAAGCGGGCTACATTCAGTAATTCTGCTATGCGTTCTAACTCTTCTTGTTTAAGTAGCATTTCACACATCCTTGGCGTGCATTGTGGCGTTCAAAAGTTCTGCTAATGAAGATGTTCATCAGCAGATGCCTAGCGATTCGAGTTCGGCGACAAGGCAGTCGCTGTCGATGCCGTGAACGGCTTTGACTTCAACGACGTTGTTGTCGTCGGCGTTCAGCAACACAATGTCGTAGACGTCGTCGGCAGTCAGTACGATCTTGACGCGATTGGCGACGCCACTGTCGCAATTGAATTGCAGGCCGCGTTCGATGGCTCGAACACAGTCGGCGTCGACGGCGTCTAGCACGTTGTTGATACGGAGGGAAATGATTTGCGCGATTTCGAAGTTGTTCATGGCGTCGTGTCTCTTCACTGAATTCGTAGCTATGTTAACACTACCTCGGGTAGAACGCAAACAAAAAAAGGCCGACGTCGTCGGCCTTTAGGTTGTTACACTGGCAAGCCTTTTAGACGCGCCTTCAAGACTTCGAGAATCGCTTTCTCGTCGACCCTCAGCTTCTTGTAGGCAGCGATCAACTCGTCTGTAGAGACGGCTTCTAGCTCGGCAACGGCTTTATTGACTTCATCGACTTCAGTGGCAGACTCGTTTGCGAGAACGAAGAACTTGTAACGATTGTAAGGTTTACCGTTGAAACAGTCCCAAATTGGGTCGCCGTCTCGAACGTCTGCCTGAGACTCGAAAATATCTATTTCGCCATCGCTAGAACTCACGGCGTAGTATGTGTCACCTACTGTAAAACAATCTTGATCATCACCGTCGCTGTCGACGTTGTACACACATTTGATGGCGACGACGTCAGTTTTATTGACGGCGGCCAGAATGTTTTCCCAGTCTTGCTTAGTAGCGGTCATAGCTAGTTCCTCACTTGATTGATGTGGCCCATGTTAAGACCTCAGTAGACTGGCGTCAACACCTACTTCCAGCCTTTGAAGCCTGCTTCGGGATTGACGTAGACGGCACTGTTTTTGTCGTTTTCGCGGGCTTCAACACTGATGACCCAGCAGCGACCATTAGTGATTTCACGCAGGCGTTCGTCGACGAACTCACACAGATACATCGCAGTCGCTTCCATGCCGACGCCATAAGGCATGACGCGAAGCGCACAGATGCCTAGTTCGTCAAGCTCTTTGAACTTGTCGAGGTAAGGGTCGTCAGGGTTGATTAGCATAGTGTGGTCGAACATGTATTCGAGGTGAGCCTTGACGAAGTCGAGCTTGCCAAAGTCTACGGCGAAGCCGCAAGCGTCTAGCGTGTGCGCGCCGAACTGGAAATGAAACGACCGGCTGTAGCCGTGAATCAACGCACAGTCGCCGTCGTGGCGCCACTGACGATGGGCACACGGGAAGTTGCTGAATGTTTTAGTGCTTACGAAAGCTGCGGCGTCGCTCATTGTTGACCTCAATTAGTTAATACATTTTGGCTGCTGAGTTTAACAGACTCGAACACTGATTCCAATCCTTTCGGCAAGATCGACACGCCGAAATACTTCTTGCCTAGCATGTAGAGAACGGCAGTCGTAGTGCCGCCGCCGGGCATCATGAACAGCGGCGCGACAGCAGCGAGTTTACCAACTTGCTTCAGCTGGTTGATGGCGTCTTCGATGTCTTCGTCTGTAACCACTTCTGTTCTCTTCAACTTGTCTTTGAGCGCAAGCATGAAGGTCTTCATCATTTGTACAGTTTCGCGGCGTTCATAGTTCAAGCCGGCCAGACCCTTTTCTACTTTAGCCTTTACGACGTCTGCCATCTTGGCAGCCTTTGACATGACGTCTTTGAAGTCTTCGTCTAGTAGAAGGTCTTGTTCTGTCTTGAACTCTGAGAAGCTGATCATCATAGGATTCCTTTACAAGGGAGGCCGAAGCCTCCAATAATCTTGTATTTATTCATCCCACTTGATGTCGTCTGGTATGCCACGCACCATCGGCTTACCTTTGTTGATGACTGGCGGCCCGTCTTGACGTCGACCGCTTGTCGTGTCGGCGCGCTGGCCACCGTCGTCCATAACGTCCTCATAACGCATGTAGTCCCAATCGATCTTGACTAGCTGCGGCTTGATGCCTTGCTTGTTGCCGTATCGCGTCTTCAGCGGGATCAGCACTTGGCGACCTAGCTCAGCCAGTTCTTCGTTGGTCACGATGGCACAAAACCAGTCTAGCGTCTGCGGCAGGCCGATAGACTCAGACGTCGACGTCATGTCAGGCGACTGCGAGTTCATACCTTCGCGAGTTGTCTGAGTTGCAGTCACGACAGGAACTTCGAACTCTACGGCGAGGCCGCGCAGTTCTTCGGCAATCGACTTGACGATGGTATAAGAGTTGGCGCCGGCTCCAGCCTTGAAACGCGAACTCGCACAGATGTTGATGTAGTCGATGAAGATGATGTCAGGCTTGAATTTCTTCTTCTGCTTCAAATCTTTGAGCAGATGCCTGAAGTGTCCGGCGTGCGCAGAACTCGTCGGATACTCTTTGACGATCAGCTTGCCTAGCGTAGCAGCTTTGAGCTTGGCGATTTTCGATTCGAACCACGACTTGTCTAGATCAGGCTTCTTGAGGTCGTCTGTCTTGACATTCATCAGGTTGGCGTCGATACGCTCTTGTACGGCTTCCTCAGACATCTCCAAGGTAATGTACAACACGTTCTTGCCTAGCTTCAGCCATTCGCCGGCCAAGAAGCACATCATAGCCGATTTACCAACGTTAGAGCCGGCCAGGAATGCGTTCAACGTCTTAGGAGGCAAGCCGCCGTTAGTCAACGTGTTCAGCACTTCGAGCGGGAAACGAAGTCTGGCTTCAGTATTCGTGTAATACGCGTAGCGGCGTTCAAAGTCTTCGAGGTAGTCACTGCCGATAGTAGGGCAGAAGTCGATAGACAGCGCTTCGTCGAGAATAGTTGGGATGGCGTGCTTGTCAAGCTTCTTGTCGTTGCCTTCGATGATCGAAATCGACCGGTAGATGGCGTTGAACAGCGCTTTGTCGGAACAGTAGCTCTCAGTCTCGTCGACTAGCCAATCTGTGTTGACTGGTTCTTCCCGGCTTTCATGCGCCGTCTTGAGCATGTCGACAGCGCCTTCGAACAAGTCTTCAGGCAAGTTCTTCTTTTGCAGGCTGACTAGCAAGGATTCCATGTTAGGAACCTTGTTGTATTTGTCGAAAAGATCAGCGTACAGATTGAAAATTTCGCGGCTCTCGCCGTCGAAGTATTCTGGCTTCAGATACGGGTAAACGCGACGCGCATACTCTTCATTATAAATCAACCCCTTCACGATTGAAAGTTCAATCGAATCCATTGCGACCTCTAGTACAACACATAAAAAGAGCCTTCAAGTTTAGCACTTGAAGGCTCTGTCGTCAAACCATCAGATGTTCAGAATCTCACCTGTGTCCGGGTTGATTTCGAAGTCATCTTCAACGTCGGCGTCTACTTGATCGAAGTCAGCCAGCTTTTCAGTGCTAGTCAACTTGAACATAGCAGCAACGCGGTCACAGAACGCTTTGTCGCCTAGCAGCGGCGCCCAAAACTCTTCGCAGTCGGTGTCGGCGCGACGCCAGTTCTTGTCGCCGTCAACAGTGACGCGAGTAAACCAGCCGTTCTTCGGCTTTTCGACGAAACCGGCCAGCAGCGCAATGTCTAGCAGTCCCGACCACTTGTTGATGCCGCCGTCAAACCTTACGCTGACAGGCAGTTGCGAGCCTTCACGAATGAAGCGACTCTTGTCTGCGTTGAGGATGAAGTCGTAGCCGACAAGATCGGTACCATCTTTGCTTTGGCGGCGACCAATGATGAAGATGGTATCAGAACTGTAGATGCCGCCAGTGCCGCCCGACACGACTTTCTTGCTGTACATCTCCTGAGTGTCGTACGTGTGGTTGATGGCCAAGCAGACGATCTTCTTCTTGGTAAGATACGGAGTCACGATGCGCCACAAGCTTTTCAACTGCTTGGCGCGCGTCATGTCGGCGACGGCCTTTTCGTTGATGGCGTCTTCGACTTCTTTCTTCGACGCCAAGTTGCCGATACTGTCAATGAAGATCATGACTTTATCAGTTTTGGCGTCGATGGCCTCAAGCTTCTGCATGATATCGAATTTCAGTTCTTCGATGTTCATGATAGGCAGGTGGATGACACGCGACTCGTCGATGCCGAAGTTGCTGAAGTAGCCTTGACTGGCGCCGAACTCAGAGTCGTAGAACAGCACGATCCCTTCAGGCTCTTTGTCCTGGAAGGCTTTGACGACTACCAAGCCCATGTTCGACTTGAAGTGCTTCGACGGGCCGGCGAGCATGTGCAGGCCCGGGCCGATGCCGCCACACTCAGGTTCAAGACGTCCCGAGTATGCCAGATTCATGATAGGCACTGGCAGCGGGATCAGTTCTTTTTCTTTGAAGAACTTCGACTTGTCTAGGAAGGCGGCGTCGTCTAGCGACCCCGCCTTCAGCAGTTTATCACGTAATGACATAGAGTCTCCTTAGTGGATGGTATCAGAAACTAGTTGATTGATGCGGTCGCCGACGAAGATGCCTTTAGTCTCAAGCTCAGACGACAGGCAGTTCAAGATGCTGCGCATTTTATATACGCCGTTGAGTTCACACAGCGAGTCGATGTTACCCAGCTTGCGTTCGAAGCGATCAGAGACGTTGCTGATGTCGCTAACGACTTCGTGAAGCGCTTCTGTTTGAGTGACGCCGAAGCTCATACGCATTTGGTCGAAATACGTTTGTTGTTCGGCGTCGCCACAGATTACGACAAGTTCGTAGATGTCAACGTCGACGCCTAAGTCTTCGGCAACGCTGAATCCCAGCGTTTCGTAGCAGTTCAGAACAGCGTCGACAAAAGCTTCGCAATCGTCGGCGTCGGCGAAAGAGGCTTTCATGCCGCGACGACACCCGGTAATCACAGCGTCTAACGAACTTTCTGCGCACAGCGACGCCATAAGAGACGTGATGACTTCAGCTTCAACAGAACGCGAAATGATCTTGACGAAATTGTGGCTTGCTTTTTTCATTCTTTTTTCTCGGCGATGATAGTGTTCAGAGTTTTAGCGACTTCGGCAGTCAGGCGATCAATAGACTTGCCGTCGTTGATCAAAATGTAATCAGGTACAAGCTTGTTGATGTTCTGTTCAGACGCGTGTCCCGAACTCGCGATAACCGCCAAGTTCTCGTTGATGACGCGAACGACTACCCCTCCTAGAGACTTCGTCAAGTTGTATTCCTCAGCGAAGCGTACATCTGTGTAAATCACATCGGCTTTCGGCGCGATCTTGCACCAGAATTGATTGTCAATACTGTCGCGGAAAAATTCTGTGCCTATAAGCTGAAGCAGTCGTCGTGGCGACGTCGAGAACAACAGTTTGTTGTATTTCCAGAAGCGCCAAGATGAATACATCTTATGCTCACTACCCAAGACAGTCAAGAACACGTCGAACATTTCACTGACGCTTCGTCGGCTTAATACTTCGGCGAATCTATCTATGAACACGTCGTTGATGTCATTATGATCGCACAAATGCGGGTTCTCGTCTATCTCGCGATTAATATATGTCGAAATGATGTCAATAAGCGCTGCTTCAAAACGCCGCAGCAACACATTTCTGTCGACTTCGAACTCAATGTGTCGTTCTTTTGACGCCGTTCCGTGAACGTCGTCGTAAGTCAAGGCGAAGACGCGCTGCGTAAACTCTTTGAGTGGAAACGCGAACGCGTACAGCGTGTGCGAGCCGTGCCCTTGAACACGCAGCATGTCGGCTAAGATGGCGGCAGTAGTGTCTTTACCACTGCCGGCGTGCCCTGTCATTCCTATGATCATTGTGTCTACCTCGTGTTGTCAGCCGAAAAAGTCTTCAAGCGAGACAACGGGTTCAGTCGTCCACTTGATAGCGTCTAAGAAGATTTGAAGGGGACTGAGGAACGCCGTCTCATAGATCGACTCGCGATCAACGTAACGGTCAAGTTCGAACTCTTTCGGCATGAACCAAGAGAACCCGATGACGTCTTGACTGATCGGGTTAGGCCGCTTCAAGTCGATGTATTTGATCTTGTTACCTTCAGTGATAAGCGGCACGTTCAAGCCACGACGCTTGATAAGATCGTTATGTATGAGAGCCGCCTTGACGTGCTTCGGCGTACCCTTGACGTAAATCGACTGGCTGTCGGCATACTTGGCCAAGTTGTTGACGCCACGCGGCAGCGCAATTTCGTTGATCGGCAGCGCCTTGAACTCTTTACGAATCTCGGCAATCCTGGCGTGGAGCTTGTCTTGGTCTTTTGTCAAGGCTATCTTGTAGCACTCTTTCAAGTAGTTACGTGCCCAAGCCGGGTACGCACGCGCCTTCACGGCTTCCAAACCAGTCACCTTGAACTTCGGCTCTTTGAAGCGTACGCCTTCGCTGTCGATGACTTTCATGGTATAGCCTTTCTTGCGAACGAAGACGGCGATAGACGCGATAGCCTCGCGCTCCCACACCATCTTGTTCTCGACGCCGTTCATATAGGCGCACAGTTCATCAGAAAACTGGTCGATCTTCGGCGACAACACAGTTTTCATGAAGACATCTAGGCGGTCAGCAATCTCGTCGTCGCTAAGGTGTTCAATCTTCAGCGCCTTGACGACGTCAGCAAGGTTCAGATACAGAGAGTCGGTGTCGCCTGCAACAGTGCGATTGATACTAGGGTCAGTGCCTAGAATCTTGTTGAGCAACGCGTTAACCCTGACGTGAGTCCACTTGTTGATCAACTGACCAGAAGACGTAATAGCTTCAGCGTTCGCAACCTTATAGTACAAGAAGTGCTTGTTACCTACGGCGCCATAGCCAGCGTTCAGCAGAATCTTTAGAGACTGCTGAAGGTTGCCGTTCTGGACGTCGGCGAGTTCTTCTTTGGCAATAGCCGCCAGAAGGTCGGCGTCGCTCATGTTTTCGTAGTCGTAACTCATGCAATCAATCCTCTGCGGCGCGCCTCAGCCTTCAAGTTCTGAACTTCAGACTGAGCTTTGAGCATCTTCTTCTTGAACGTCTTGCGACCGCTGTACAGTTCGTCTTTGATTTCGGCCATGAAACCTTTCTTCGACCTGTCATAGAATTCGAAGTTGCCGGTCATCGCAACATTGTACTTCTTGAGCGCGCTAAGGTCAACACTTGCTTCGACTAGATCGTCTAGCGTGTGCATAGCCTTCAGCTTCAACAACTCTTCAGGCAGCTGCTCGCGAGGTATGTACGTTTCTGGTCCGATGTTATACTGGATTTCGTTCATCGGGTACAGGCTGTTCAAGTCGACAGACACTAGCCATTCGAAGAAGCCAGTTTGTGTCGGGTGAACGAAGGCGCCGTCGAACTCTTGGGCGTCGCTACGCTTGGCGGCGAACAGCGGCACGCAGCCCTTGTTATACAAGTGCTTGGCGATCAGCTTTTCCCAGATTTTCGTCGTGCCCAGAGTCTCTTCGAAGTTCGCCAGACAGTAATAGGCGAGCGTGTAAGTGATGTTGAGGAAGCCAAGCTTGTCGTTGAGTGCCTTGACAAGATAGGTGTCTCGAATGTTGTAGGCGTAGAACTTCTGAGGGTTGACGTCGTACAGATTAGCGAGGTCGCCTTCTTCTTCGTACGTCATCTTACCTTCGCCAAGCTCTTCTTGACCGATGAAGTCGAGACGCATAGATTCGCGCGGCGTGAAGTTGTGCTTGTCGTACAGCGCCATGTAATCGCAGTGCGGCATACCCATGATGTCGGCTTTCAACTGCGTGTTGCCGAAGTCGCCGTTGATTTCGCGGACGTCGATCATGCCGAACGGCGACAGGCTGTCTTTAGTCAGGGCTTCGCCGACGATCTTGTAGCAGCGATTGACGATGTACGGCATGTCGAACTTTTCAGAGTTCCAGCCAGACGTCAAGTCATATTGAAACTCTTTGAAATGCCGCAGCATGGCAGTCAACAGCTCGACTTCGTTGGCGCATAGCGTGAACTCAACGTTGAGTTTGCCAACCATTTCATCAGCTTTGTCGTGTACGTACGGCTTGTCACCAATACAATAGTATGTGTCGGTAAAGTTGTCGTAGATGGTAATGCCGTTGATCGGCCACTTTGATTCTTCAGGCTTTGGGAACTCTGGCGCCTTGACTTCGATGTCGAGAATACCGACGCGAATCGCGTTCGGATCGAAGTTAGGCATCTGACCTTCATAGAGTTCGATGATGAACTGGTTGGCGAAGTCGCTGTTGCCTTCGATCTGAAAACCTTCAACGTCTTTGTACTGGTTGGCGAACGCCTTAGCGTCTCTGATGCCGTCGAACGGAATACGCTTCAGCGGATAGCCGAAGATAGACGTCATGTCGCCGTCACCATTATCTGACTTGATGTATAGCGACGGCTTGTAGAAGTCTACCTTCTTGGCATAACTCTTGCCATTCTTCCTGTATCGAAACAGGATGTTGTTACCCCACGTCTTGTAGAACGTGTACAGCGTCTTTTCTTCAGACATACTCACACCCGATGTTAAAATGCGGACAGCATAGACGCGGCGCCGACTTGTGTCAACGCCGTGCCACGATTTAGGCTTACTGCAAGAACTGCGCGCAGTCGGCTTCGGTGTAAGTCAGCGGCTTCATAATCTTGCCGGCGCCGCCGTTGTCGCGAAACACGATGTAGTCGACGCCGTCCGACGACACGCGACGCCAGTCTACGTCCTTCTTGTCGCGCGCCAGTTCGATGTCGCGGCACATATGATTAGGCATGGCACAGTCGGCGGCACGCGGGAACTTCGACCAGTTAGACGCCATGACGTGTTCAATGACTTCTGCCATGTCTACCAGGTAGTGTTTGCTGACGACGTCGACAAGGTCGAACAGCGCAAACATCTGTTTGTCAATGTCGAGGTCTTCAGTGAAGTCGACGTTTTCGCACGCCATCATGCTCACGAACGACAGCAGCGCGCATTGCATGCCACGACCTTCGAAGATGATGTTGTCATTGCTGTCATAGCCTGGGATTAGCTCGAAGCTAGTCTTACCAGTCATCAGGAAGTACTTGTAGGCCAGCGTCACGAACACGTCGGCCACACCATCTAGCACCTCTGAGTCGTTTTTAGTGGCGACAGCAACAATAGTTTCCATCAGTTCTTCGTGGATGTAGTCAGTCTGATTGACCACGGCTTGCGGCGAGAAGTCATGGACGCCGTCGCGAGCAACTGCGTTCCAACGAATTACGTCAGCCATGCAGGCGTTGAATTTTTGAATGTCCATTGTGTTACTCCTTAGTTGAGAAAACGTTTGATGACGGCGTACATAGCGTCGCCGCTGAAGAACTTCTTGCCGACTTCATCACAGTCAGCCTTTAGATGGCTCAGTCGGCAATCGTAGCGTTCCATCTTGTCGACGACTGCCGCCGCAATCTCTTCTACAGTGTCGCCGTAGTACAGGTAGTGGCTGCCATACATTTCAGGATAGCAGAGTCGATTTGGTACTACGGGGATGGCGCCGCTGGCCATGCCTTCGAACGTACCAATGCCTAGCGTCTCTTGCTTGTTGGCAGAAAACAAAACCTTAGAGCGAGACAACAAGTCGTAGTACTCGGCTTTACTAAGCTCTACCTCTTGACAAGCGATGAACTTGTATTGCGGTAGCTTGGCGGCGACGGCCTTGAACAGTTCGTAGTTCTTTTCGTCGGCGAGACGATGCGGGAAACACACGATATCTTCTTTCGGCCCGGTATAGCACACGTCTTTGATGTACTCGAACGGCAGGCCAGTGCGCGTGATGCTGACGTCGTACTTAGACACGCCAAGCGCAGAACAGAACATGTTGACGTGAAAGTCTGTCGCAAAGAAGTTTGCGTGTGCCGCATAGAACATAGCGCGTTCTGCGTTGAACGACCAGTTAACGTCGGCGAACTTGCCAAGGAAATCGTGATAGTCATAGCTGCCGGCGTGCCAGATAGAAGCGATCTTGACGTCTACGCCTAGCAGGTCGATCATGTAGCGCGCCATGATGACAACCGGGTTCCATGCGTCGGCGAACACGATGACGTCACCGGCTTGGACGTCGCCGTCGATAAACGCCTGAGACAGCTTGATTGCTTGCTGGCTCTTGTAGACGTTTGTCGCGCCGAAGTTCAGAAACGCACCTTCAGTTGTCTTGACGTCGCCGACGTCGCCGCTGACGACAACGACTTCGGCGTCACAGCGCGTCGCCAACATCTTAGGCAGATGGGTTCGCCAATAGTATGTGTACCGGCTTTCGATCGGTTCGATGTCGACTAACCAGATTTTGCTCATTTGATCACCTTGTCTTTGCCGTAGTCAGTCCACGGCGTGAAGCCTTCAACGCCGGCTGCGGGATTATAGCACCAGACGCCGGGATTGCTAGTGTTGAAATCGACGTCATCGATCTTGACAGTAACGCCTTCGTGGTAGCCTCTGATTGGCACGCCGATCATCAGGTGTATGCCGAGTGCGCGACACGCAGAAACTACCTGTTCGTTTGCATCGGCGGCCTTGACTTCGACAGTAATGTCAACGTCAATCATTAGCGACCGAATGAGCGACATGTAAGCAATCCACTTGCCTTGCTCGTTGCCGCAGTAGCTGTGGTTCGCAGCCAAGTAGACGTGTCGCACGCCTTCAGCACGTGCGGCGTCTACGACTTCGGCGGCGTCTACGAAGCCTACGACGAACAGCGTCTTCTTGCCGTAGTGCGGCGTGTGTTCGACTTCGGCGCCAACAAACAGGACTGGCGTGTCTGACACGCCGTCTTCATAGTCTCTGATCATTTCGTGTAGCTCACTGTGCCGCCGTTCTCGCCGTCTTCAAAGACAGACACCGATACGTCACGTCCCGGGTAGGCTTTCATGATGTAGCCGCACAAGTCATCGGCCAGCATTTCACACGACATAAAGTCTACTTCGAGTGTACCGCTACCGTACAAGCCTTCGAGTTCGCGCTTGAACAGAATGAACTCAATGTCGCGGTCGTCATGGAAGACCTCGACGGTCACCTCAAAGTGGAAGACGTGGCGATGCGGGAACGCCAGAAACTCAACGCCTTCGATGTTGGCGGCTGCCGGGTACTTGTGGATGCCTTCACGTTGAAAGCGAACTGTGATACTTGCTTTACGATTCATTACGCCACCATGAACTCTTCGAGTGAAAAGGGTTTTTCGCTTTGTACAGGGTTGCTTGCAATCACCTTGCGGAAAGTGCGCTCCCAATGCCTGAAGTCGTCGAGGCTAGTCACTTGTACAAGCGAGTTGTAGGGGATGCGTTCGCGGCGATCCAAGAACTTCGACATTGTAGCAGGATTATTCAAGACGCCGTCAACTTCACGTGTGAAATTGTGTACGGAAGAGTACAGCCAGTACATAAGCGCCCTGAAGTGACTCATGCCAGTGTCACCATACTTGTCGTTGCTCTTGTTCTGCGAAGAGTTCACGGCTTCGTGAAAATCTTCTAAGCTCACCATGTATTCAGGATAGTTGGTTTGAATGTCGGCCAGAATGTCTATGTAGGTTTTGCTCATGGCGCGACTCACCTGAACGTACTTGCCGGCGCTGTTGAAGTATCTGCCGTTGTAGCACCCCGAGGTGTGAGTTGTCGAGTCATAGCTAAGGTGAATATCACCATAGTAGCCGTTGTTGATAAACACGATGTTTGGGATGAGTCGCTTGACACTACCCACTGCCAACAGGTGCATGTGGTTGTTTGGCACGTCGATAGGCAACTGTTTGTAGTAGAAGGCACGTTGAATGTCTTCAAGCGGCCCGTGTCCAAGCGCCGCCGCACCCATAGCAACGCCGCCGATGAACGGCTTGTTGTCGTCGCTGATTTCGTCGTAGCAGAGTTCGGCCCACTTCATATAGGTGTCGTAGTCGTTGCCTTGAATGATGACGACAGGCTTGCACTTAGAACCTAGTTCTCTGAACACGTTGATTTGTTCTTCGACGTTCTGGCCAGTCTTGCGCGCCATAGCTTCGAAGTTGTCTCTGTCAAACCATCGGTTGCTCAGATCCAACCTTGTTGACTTACTGCCTGAGAACTGCAACGGGATTTCGTCGAAGCTCATGCCGCGATGCGCCGACTCTGCTTGGTTGCGATACACTTCAAGCTTGAAGTCGTCAGTGATCTCCATACCTAGCGTCACGACTTGCAGGCCGCCCGAGTCGGCGTAAATCTGATGCAGCATACCTTCGGGGTACTTGCTCAGCTTTCTGCCGTTCGTCTTTTCGATGTGGGCGTTGTACAGCGCCGAAAACTTGTGGCTGTGCGCGTGAAGGCGTCGGGTGGCGATATCGACTTCGGCAAGAATTGCGGCGTCGTCGATTAGCTTGCTGGCGACAGGCGGCAAATGCGTGAAGTTCGTACCACTGGCTACGTATTCGAGTAACATAATCAAACCTTGTTTACAAGAGACATGAACTCTTGACGGCAAACCGGATTGTCACGGAAGCTGCCACCCAGGTAAGACGTAATGGTATGGCTGCCACCATCTTCTACGCCGCGCGACTTGACGCAGTAGTGTTCGGCGTCGATGACGACAGCAACGTCTTCAGTGTCGAGTATGAATTGCAACGTCTTGGCGATTTGAACGGTTAGACGCTCTTGAATCTGCGGACGGCGTGCGAAGTACTCAGCAATGCGGTTGAGCTTAGACAACCCCAGCACTTTACCTTTCGGGATGTATGCGATGTGCGCAACGCCGTCGATAGTCACGAAGTGGTGTTCGCAACTCGACATGATAGTCACGTCTTTTTCGACGACCATCTGGTTATAGTTGATCTTGTTGTCGACAGTCGTAGCCTTCGGGAAAGCTTCGGCACGCAGACCCCAAAACAGTTCCTTGACGAACATCTTGGCGATACGACGTGGTGTTTCCGCTAGGCTGTCGTCTTCGAGGTCAAGACCGAGAATGGTCAAGACGTCGCACATCTTCTCTTCGATAGCCGCGACCTTGGCGTTGTCGTCTTCGTACAGGCGATCTAGAACTACTGGCGTGTTGATACCCTGGGCGTCGAGAAACTGATTGACGGCAACACCGAGTTCGGCGTCGCACTTGCTAGGTTGATAAGACATGACATCTCCTTTGAGTGAATAGAAACCTATTTAGGGCAAGCATACACGAAAAAACGGGGATTGTGCAATCCCCGTTGTTTTCAACTGCTTCATAGTTTTGTCAGTTATTGAGAGTTACGCTTGGCATGGCTGAGCATCGAGTAAAACGCTGTCTTCTTCAGAGGCTCAAGACCCAGCTTCTTGCTGCGCTTGTTGGCTTCTTCGAACAGCTCGGTAGTCGACTTGTCGAAGCCGAGTTCTGCGAACATCTTGTTCAGCATATCCCAGCGACCATTGCGAGGATGATAGCCTCGCTTGTCGACTTTGCGTTCGTACTGCTGATTCTCTTTCTTCGTAGTCTTGCGGTTGACGACAGAAGTAGAGGCTGCGTTCTTCTTAGCGGCTTCGCGCTCTTCACGGCGGCGGTCGGCTCGCAACTGCTTCAGAAGCTCTTCGATTTCGTCAGTACCCAGGTGGCCCAACACTTGAATCGAGTTGATTGCGTTCTTTGCGGCGTCGATACGGGTATCAGTAGTAGAAACGGCGTTTTTCATGATGTATTTCCTCACGGATAAACTAGGTAGTATTTTTCAACAGTACTTCTCACTTCTTCTGTGTTGTTGTTTCGCAGATCATTCGAAGTCAAGTGTAAGCCCTCCCAAACACTCGACTTCGTACTACAGTTTCAAAATTACATCAAATGTTGACGTCAGTCAACACTCCTCACGACTTTTTGACGGCAGCGGCTTCAGCTTCGCGGTTCTTCTTGCGAGCGATACACAGCATGGCGTAGAAACTGGCGCGATTCAGAAGCGGGAGGCCAGCGGCGACGCCGCGCTTGTTGGCTTCTTCATACAGCTTCGCAGAATCTTCGAAGCCGAGTTCGGCGAACATAGCGTCGAGAATCAACCAGCGGCCGTTGCGAGGCTTGTAGCCTTTCTTACCGACTGGCACGTCTTCTGCTTTGGCTTTCTTCGAAGGCTTGTTCTTGGCGGCGAGCTTTTCGGCTTCGGCAGCCTTTTCAGCTTCGAAGACTTTCAGCGCGTCTTCGGCGTAGTTCTTCTTCGAACGCTTCACAGTAGTCTCAGAGACGTTGAACATTTCAGCGAGTTCGCGGTTCTTAAGCTCTGGGTTCTTCAGGGCGGCAACAGCGATGTTCAGTTTGACGTCGTCAGCGATGATTTTGATAGCAGTCATGATTTATCTCTCTCTTCAATTCAAAGGCGTTTCATCAACCTACGTGTAGATATTAGTACCACTAGGATACCGGGTCAACACTTTTTTCGGCGAAAAACGAAAAAAAGCGGCGCCTAGTCGGCAGCCGCTTTTTTCGTGTCTTCCCAATAGATTGTGCAGTCTTGTTTGTAGCCTAAGACGTCTGCGCCAAGCCATCCTAGGTAGTTGTACGCGCACTTCTCTAGTCGCTCTACCTTTTCGGCGTCGCTCAGCTTGTCATATTCGACAGCCGCCCGCCTTTCTTTACTGTTCATCACAACACCATGCAGTCGTCTGAGTTGCAGCGGTGGCCATGAAAGCCGTCGATGTGCAAGCCTTCAGTAGTACCGCACACGCAACACTCGGGTGGCTGTTCTTCGTAAGGTTCGTCAAGAGCCTTACAGGCGAGGCGTTTCACTTCGCCAGTTGCTGTCGCCATGATTTCAGTCAAGGCGCCGCGCAGCATTTCGACTTCGCGTTCAGCCGTCATGCGTAGCTCATGCGGGCCTGGTCGGCCACGATGGCGAAGGATGACAGACGCTTCTAGCTGATCGCTGCCGACGTCTAAGTTGAAAACATTCTCTTGGTAGTTGACGGCGCCGCTGTTTTGCAGTTGCTCTACAAGCGCTTCTAGCAGCGTTTGAGAGGGTTTGTGACGCAACTCGTCTACTGCCTTGCGCAGCCTGTTTATCTCGCTCTGTGCGTCGCTTACGACGTCTTGAGCGTCATGCATGTCGATCCAGTTACCGATACCTTCGACTTTCAAGACGCGGCTGTTGTCTGGTGAATGAATGAAGCCGTAGTGCGGGACGGCACAGATTTTTTGCCAATAATCTAAATCGTTTGTTTCTGCCATTAGAGCACCTCTATGTTGCGCGAGTTATGATTTCTTTGCCGCACTGACCGCAGTTAAAACCTTCAGTAATGCAAACTGCTTGACTGATGTCGCGTCCGCGGCTGAGTTCACGGACTTCGTGCGGCAGGTACTCGTTGATTGCGCCGCAACGACGGCAAGTGACGCGCTTGGCGACGCTCATGTCTTGTCCTACTACTTTAGGCATCACACACCTCCTATACAGTTGCCTGGTTGGCGAGCCGCGAACACTTCCTCACTTGACGTCTAACGACAACGTCTTTCGCATTTTGCCTATGTTCATCTTGACAAAGGCGCCGAACGCCAATGCCGTTCCTATTGCGGTAAGCGCAGTGCCGACGTAGTCGCCAGTAGACGCAGATAACGCGATCCAGCAGACATCGGCCACCAAGTAGATCATTACCGCCAGATACACGTTACCTTTGTACGTGGCGGCGGCGCCAACACACATCAGAACACCGCCGATAACGGACGCAGTCATCATACTATCGACCAATTTGATCGTCTCCCCATAGCAGAACGTGAACGCGAGGGCTGACGTTCCAGCCGTAGTCGAAAATCGCCTTGTCTGCGATTCTACCTACAGCCGGGTCAAGTTGCTGACTGCTGACTGCGCCGACTGGCATTACCCAAGTCTCCACAAGCGTACCCAGGCGCTCTTTGATGCCTTCGGCTTGACGCCACGCCCTGTCGTCTTCGTTCAGAACGAACTTCAGGTAGCTGCCGGGGCAGAAGTCTATGTACGACTTGATGACGTCGACGTTGACAGCCTTTTCAGGTCGTTCGCCGCTGACGTGCAACAGCTTCGGCGAAACAGAGAAATAGAATTCGTGACCTGCCGACATATAGGCTTCGATGGCAGCCGCCAGTTCGATGCTTAGCGGCTGAGTGCCGTTCGTTTCGACGCCGATCCACGCAGGTACGTTGCCGTCAGCCATCCACGCTTCCATGATGGCAGCCATGAATCGCTGCTGTAGCATCGGCTCGCCGCCAGTAAAGACGTGGCCGATTCGAGGCGTAAATGCACCTACAGGAATAGTGTCTCTGACGACGCCAGCCGCTACGTTACTGTCTGCGGCGACCGCTAAGTGCTTGGCGGCGGCATTCCAAGAGTAGTCGCTGTCACAACCAATTTTCGGCGTGACGATTTCGTCCAGCGACGTAGCCATTTTCAGAATAGATGAAGGCCGTTGTACCCAAGACTCAGGATTACCCGGCTCGGCTTGACCGAAGCCACGACACTGAAGGTTGCAGCTGAACAGACGCAGCCACGTACATAGCTTACCAGTGTTTTTGGCTTCGCCTTGTACGCTGAAGAACGCTTCAGTGTACTTGCCTGTAACTACTGGCAGAGTGCTGATGTGTTGCATGATGACATCCTTTCGTAAACGAGTTTTGACGCCATGTCTTCGACGTCGGCGGCATCCCAAGAGTTTAGTACAACGAAGTCGGCGGCGCTAGACTCTGATTGATCGTACGGCGTGTTTACGACAACAGCCTGTTTGCCGGCACAATAGACCTTGTTCAAGATGTCAACTCGGTCGTCGATCATGACGTCAACGCCTGCGTAATGCTTCTCTTTAGTCGCCAGAAAGCCAGACATGAAAGGGAAGTTGCGCTTCAAGAACTCGACTTTGCTCTTGTGATGATTACCTTTGATCGTCGACACGAACACGATGTCGTTGTGTTCAGCCAGTCGACGCAGTGCTTCGACGCAGCCGTCAATCGGCGCCATGTTGTCGTAGACGTCTGCGCGTCGCCAGTAGTGCAGAATGTAGTCGACTTCAAGGTCGGGGTATAGCTTTGTAAAGTTGTACGGCCTGATGACGCCGTCATCAGGCAGGTGCTTGAAGTCAGACGCCGCATTGCACCAGTCGTACCAACCGATGTCAGAGCGTACAACAGTCAAGTCGACGTCAACGCCGATGATACGACCTTTCAGCATGGCATCCTCACTTGATAGTCGATTGAAGAACGGCGATCAGCGCGCGAGTCGAACGCTCGGACAAGTTGCCGTCGAGAATCAGATTGGTCAAGTTGGCGACGCGCTGCGATTCTTTGTCGTCTGGCTTCTTGGCAGCCTTCTTGGCGGCTTTCTTGAGAACTGCCATGTCTTCAGGCTTGACGGCAGGCTTCACGACTTCGGCGACGTCGAACAGCTTGACGACGACGTCGTTCACGTGGACTTTCTGCTTGCTGTAGCGCATGCGATGAATGTCGTTGCCGCGAATGTAGTACACCCACTGCTTGTCGGCGCTTAGCACGCCTTCGCCGCGCATGATGACGTTGCGCTTGCAGCCTTTGTCGAGTGCATAGGCTGCGATGCGGGCGGCGTCGACTTCTTTCAGCGTGAAGTCGGTTGCGCTCATAGTGTGAGTCTTTTCGTCGTCGACTGGCTTGTAGCTAACAATCCAGCTTTCAGCGTCGCCGCTGATAGTGACGCCCCAATACTTCGACAGCCCACGGTTATTGATGTAACCGTGTTCATCGCGTTTCATTTTCAGAACTGCTGAACGAACCATGATGTAATCTCCTTGTGATCTTGATGCGGCAATCTTAACTACAACGAGGTGAGGCCGTCAAGGCCGCCCTCATTTCTTTTTCGGTTTAGCGATCTTCGGCTTCTTGACTACGGTCTGAGGAAAGCCGTTGTACTGGCCGTGTTCGCTGACAATGCCTTCGAGAACGAATTCTTCGCCTTCTTCGAGTTCGAGTAGCTTCTTGGAAGTAGTGAAGAACGAAATGCGTTCGCCGCCTTCGGCTACACAAGAGAACGCCCAGCTAGTGCCGTAGAAGCCATTGAAGCCGCGAATGCTCTTGACGACGACTTTGGCTGTCAGTGCTTCGCCGACGACACCGATGTGACCGGCCACGACAGGCGGGTTGGCTTCGAGGTAAGCCTTGGCGATTCGAGTAGAAACAGTCATCGGATCGCGGGCGCCTTCAAGAAGATCGCCAGTACTCATCCAGATGATGTAGTCGAGGTCGACAGCAGCAATTTCGGCGGCAGTCATGCCTTTGTACTTGCCGACGAGAATAACGCCTTCGCGAATGACGCGTTCGAACTCTTCAGCTTGGCGACGTTCGAACTCGCGAGTTGCGCGTTCAGCGGCTTCGCGATACGCAGCAACTTCTTCGCTGCGGCGACGACGAATTTCGTTGAGTTCGAATTCGGCGTTGCCTTTGAACGGCACGCCGTAGCCTTTGCAGATTTCTTCGGCTGCGGCTTCTGCTTTGGCTTTGTCGTTACTCAGGTTCTTGACGTAGTAGTCTTTGTGTTCGTAGCCGGCTAGGTAGCCACGGCCTAAGCAGTCTTTTTGGTAGACAGGGACTTCAAACATCAGGCGAAGCGTGTACATGGCGATCTTGTCGCCAGTAGAGATAAAGCCGTAAAGAATTTTCTCGCTCATGTCATAGTCTCTCTTCACTGAATTCAAGCTCAGTATACTGAGGTAGAAGACTGGCGTCAACTACCTCAGGTGCAAATTAGCTTTCGCCAAAACCTACCATGTCATACGTCTCCGATGATGTCTTTTTCGATGCGAGTCTGAACGGGGTCGTCGTCGGCCCAGGCATACGATTCGAGGTCGAGGATATCGTCTTCGTCGAGGTCGAAGTACTCTTCGACGAAAGCGATAGCAATGTCGGCGTCTTCGAAACTGACCGATCCTAGACCTTCGCCGTTGACGTCGTACAGATAGAGTTCAGTGTCGCCGCTGACAGCGTTCCACTTGAGTTGGTAGAATTCGGCAGCTTCTAGTTGCTCTTCAGTGAAAGCTGGGGCTTCACCTTCGAACATCAGAACCTTTTCCGAAATTTCGATGTGTTCTTGTAGCGTAATCATTCATGCCGTCCTGATAGAGTTTGACTATCTGTATTTATTCAAACCAAGATGTAGTCGCTGTCAGGGATGACCTCTTCGTCTTTAGCGTAGCGCAACACTGTTTGTAGCAACACAACGTCTTTGCAGCAGTCGTGGACAGAGTTGTGTAGCACGAAGCCTTTCAGCTTGTCGCGGCTGATAGGGATGCGCCTCACCTTACCCGGCGACAGCATCGCCCAAGACACGGCAGTTCTGACGTCGTATTGATTCCAGAACGCCACAGGGAACATAGAGTGGTCGTCGCCGAAGCCTTCGTACCCCATAACAGTCTTGACGATGTCGGCCATGATGGCAAAGTCGAAAGATGCGCCGCGCACGTAGGCACGACTGTCTTTGTTGATGCCGTGACGCTCACAGAACGCCTTGAATGCTTTGATGCCGTCAACTAACTTGACGTCGGCAGCACTATGCTTGACGACGGCTTGAACTTCATCAGACTGGCGCTGCCACCATTCAATCGTAGACTTGCCCACAGTTCGACCGGGCTGGTTGCCGGCGTCAAACTTTACGTAGAAAGTCCGGTCCTTGTCGGCGACAAGCGCGTTGAAGTCGTCACAGTCTTCTTCGTTGAACACGACTGCCGCCAAATCGAGGACGCGGCTTGTGGCCGTGTTGTCAAGAGTTTCGAAGTCGAATAGGATTGCATTGTACATTGTCACACCTCGATGATTTTGTTGGCGTCGTAGTCGGCGTTGCAGTAGTGTTCGCGGCGATATCCACGTTGATTGCTGACGAAACGCGTCCCATAGACTCTGGCGTCATGATTATAGTGAACGTGGCCGAACACCCAGACGTCGGGTACGTGTTCATAAACGATGTCGGTGTAGTCGTTACTGAAGAACGCTGACAGCGGCGACGGCTCGAACATCAGATTACCTAGAGTCTCTAGCGGCGCAAAGTGAGTGACGACGACAACTTTGTCGACGACGCCTTTGACTGCCGCCAGTGAATCGGCGATGTACTGCTTATCTATGACGCCATCTTCGACCATGTTGGCGATAGTTCTGCCGCGAACGACTCTGAAGTCTGTAGTCATCGTCGACGACGCACCCGCCTTTTCGTTGACGTCGAACTGAGGGAAGCTTTGCAAGTCAGGCCAGCCGACAGCACACACGAAGGCGACGTCGTCAACCATAACAGTCATCCTGTTGCCGTAGAAGAAGCCAAGGTCGTCGCACAACTCTTGATAACAGATGTTGGCTTCTTCAATGCTGCCGTGATAGTACTCGTGGTTGCCGGGTACGAAGATAACGACTTTGTCGTCGGGTACACAAGCCTTGACTTGATGCAAGCATTCGGCGGTTCGATACGACACGATGTCGCCGGCTAGCACCAAGACGTCGAAGTCGGCGTCGGCAAGAAAGTCTTTGTCAAGACTATAGCCTTCAAGATGAAGGTCAGAGTGAATGGCGATTTTCATTTTAGGCATCCAAAGAAAAGGGGCTGTTAGCCCCTTATCTTATTCACCTAGCAGTTCAAAGTAAAGCTTTCTTACTGGGTCTGCTTCGTCGGCGACAAACGCGCCAGTCATGTCGATGTGGTAGATGTCGACGTCGTCGCCGCTGACTTTGGCGTTGACGAACGTTACCATGGCGCCAAGTTGACCGCCTTCGATACGAACATCTTTGCCTAGTTCGTCACCTACGCAGTCTTCGAAGTCGATTAACTTGTCGCCGACAGGGATCCTGCCGTCTGCAAAGATGAAAGTGACCATTTTACCTTCCTCATATCCTAATGCCTCACGAATGACTTCACGGAACCCGCGAATCGCTGTGCTGTTCTTTCCCTCTTTCAGCATACGCTTCTTCTTGAGATTGTCAATGACATGATGCGGTACACGCTTGATTTTGTGTGCCTTCGTGATGACAAGTTGATCGTTCGGCGACATGACGGCCCATTCAGGCGAAATGAATCTCGGTCGCTCGTCGCGAACCGTTCCTGTGCCTGCTTCACGGAAGTCTCTGCGATGCTTGCCGAGGCTCGCATTCATTTCGAAGATGTAGCCGTATTCACCTAACTTGCGACCGTAGCCGCCATCACTTGCGTATTGCGCTACCTTGTCAATTGCAGTCGAGAAATAAATGCCGTCGCCTAGTACACGCCCGGCTATCTTCATACCGACTTTGCGCTGTTCGTTTTCCGCTGTGACGGCGAATCCTAAGCGCAAAATCATGGCGGCACCAATAGAACCTGTACCATGGAAGACTGGCGCCATTATCTTAGATTCGATACCTTCAGCCGCCATTTTGGCATCCCACTTAGCGCGACCTTCGATCTGACGAGGAATGCTGACTTTGAAGCTCTCTTCGATCAACAGGCTCAGGTTGTGCTTCTTACGGTTGAATGCGTCGTACTCGATAGTCAAGTCTTCAAGCTGTTCGCGGCTCAACTCGATCTTCTCGATCTTCTCGTCTGGCAGTCCCAATTCAACCTTCGAAACTTTACGCTTAGCGCTTTCAATGTTGTCCTTTTCAGTGATGTTGGGCAGTTTTGCCATAGAAATGTTGTTAAAGTTCAAGATGCTAGAAATGTTCTTCTTGTTCAAATTGACATTGATTTTGATTTGAGAATGGTCCTTGAACTCTGCCATGTAGCGGTTGAAGAACAAGTTCTTACCGATACTCTTAACTAGTAGACGGCGCTCGCGATCCTCGCAGGCATCTAAGAACTGTTGAGACAGGCCAGGAGTCTTCGAGCGGTCGACTTCGCTCAGCATGTCGGCCATCTTGTCTAGTACAGGCTGATAGTAGCTACGCTTAGTAGTAGACGTCGCGTTGATCTTACCGAACGCAGTCTTCATCTTTTCCAAGTTCGCGGCCGACATAGAATCGAAGAACGCCGAGTTCAATGAGGTCAAGGCGTTGACCATTGTTTCTTTGCTAGTGGTCATATAGTAGTAATAGCTACTGCCGCGTTCGAAGTCAGGGCGTTGAGTCACGGCTACGATTGCATCGGCTACGGCGTCAGCTACGAAAGCCGGCACTTCATCAGGCAATCCATCATTGCTTTGTGCGACACGATAGACTGTACCTGGGTTATTTCGAATGGCGTCGGCAACAGATTTTTGACTGACGACGCCAATCAATTCTTGGTTATTACCTTTGATAGACTGTTCGGCCAGCAATCCTCCTACACTATACAGCGCGTCTCGCATGTCATAGCCAAGTTCGTCTTGAATCTGAGTCAATGCTCGATGGACGCCTGCCACGTATTGCGGGCTGCCGTTGTTCTGGTTGACAAGTCTGTCGCGATTGACTCTGTCTGTGTAATCACCAGACAAGAATGCCTGCTTGACGTAATCTGTTACAGTGTCGGCGTTGTCGTGTGTACTGAACAACGTGTTAAACGCAACCATGAAGTTGGAGTAGCCAAGCTTCTTAATAGCGCTATACATTCCAACTAGCTGATAGTATTTCGGATAACGAGCGGCACCAATCAACGCAACTACCATAGGTGCGCCAGACTGATAATTACCTTTCAAGTCGTCTGGGTGGCTGCCAAGAAGCTTGACAAGTTCGTCAATGTTGTTGGCCGTATATTGGTACTCTAAGTCGATGGCAGCAACTCGTTTGACGATAGCAGGGTCTTGACGGTTTTCGCCGCCTTCGATCAAGCCTTTTGCGACGCGCATGAATTGCTCATACGACTCTTCACACGCCGAAGCGATGGCGTCAAAAAGTTCGTCGACGTCAGAATCGTAGGAAATGATCTGTGCGACAATCTTGACAGTCGACGGCCATGCATCACTACGACTAGCCAAAGCTGACATCATCAGCTTGTAGTTTTTGCCGGCAACGCCTGAACTATAACCCAGCGCCGACAGACAATTATTCAAGGTCTGGAACGCCTCTATTGTGTCGATTTGATTGGACGTCTTGAGGGTCGCCAGAATCTCTTGGAGAGCCTTGTACGATTCATCACTCTTTTCATCTAGCTTCAGACGTAGAAATTCTGCATGTACAACGTGTCGGTCTTTAGTATTCAAGGCGCTGATGAATGCGTTTTGGCCGTCACCTACTACGATAGGAGCGGCTTTGACGATGCTTACCGTACCTACGCCGTAGCGATCAGTGATGACTCGGATTTTGCGCAGAAGTTCTTCGTCGGCAGTCGCATACACACCAGAGGCCGTCTTTGTCAAGACATCGTCGAAGACAGCGTGATCGAACAACCCTACACCAAACTCTGAGGCGCCGATAGAGTTCATTGCGACGCACGCGTGAAGCTTGGCTACGGCAGACGTCGGATAGTTCATAACGACAGCAGGTGAAACTGCCGAAAACCCGATGGCGTCAAGAGCTTTGAGGACTTCGGCGTGTCGTTCTCTGACGTCATGCTGAACTGGCATGAGCGCGTCGCGTACGAAGATAGTCATCAGGACAAGGGCGAGCGGCGCGAACATAACAGAGTCGTCGACAAGTGCGCCGGCAGCGGCTAGCTTGATGACGTCAGCGTTTTCAACGCGTTCGGCCATGACTACGACGGCATGGCACATGACAGCCTTGAAGCCGTTATCGTTAGCGGCACGCTTCAAATAGAAGCCTACGCCTTCTAGCATGTCATCTACGCTCGGGTAGTGCTTGATGTCGCCTTTGACTTCGGCCCACATTTCGATGGCTTTGTCAATGTTGGCTGCAAAGTACCGGCGATGAATCTTGTGCGCCTTGAACACGGCTTCGAGGGCGTCTCTACCGGCAGCAGTAAACGCGGCTTTCACGAAGTCATGATTGAAGTTGACAGGATCGTTCAGACCTGGGATGCCGTCTGGGTTCAGGCGATCAGCCTTCGGAGCTTCTGCCGGCTTATCTTCTACAGGCTTTACGTCGGCGACAACGGCAGGTGCAGCAGTGACGTCGTCGGCTTTGGCGGCAACACCTGCCAGTTGCAGATAGAACGGGTTGGTAGTAACGAAGTTCTCGTCATACGCCTTGCCGCCGAAGTACGGGAACATGCTCTGCTTGTTGACGTAGAACAGATGTACGCCGTCCTTTTCTTCGCTGGCACCTACAAGCTCAAGCTTGACACGAGGTTCATTCTTGAAGGCGCGCTTGATAACGCGGACGATCAGCGGCGCGTACTGTGCGAACTTAGTCGGGAACACGATGTTGTAAGAAGACGCGGCCTTACCGTCGGCAGTTTCTTTGTACATTTGGTACGACTTCAGGAAGGTAACAAGAACCTTCTTGAAAGTGCCGTAGTCGAAGACAACGTTCTGACTGAGCTTGCCAGTGCTGACAGACTTCAGCGTGAACAGCATGCGGCGCGCATGACGTCCCATTTCAGGTTGACGGAAGACGCGAAACGCGTACTCCTTACCGGAGTCGGTCTTGAACTCTGTCTGGAACTTTAGCGTAGGGATGCCAGGAAGTTCGTCTTTCGGCGTCTCTTTGAATTCGATGTACTTGGCAGTGTTAACGTCTAACACTTCGGCCAGCATCATTTCTTCGGTGATGATTTCAGTCATTCTAGGTACTCGGAACTAGGGATGTATCCAACTATTTATCTGGCGACAGCATCTAGCTTAGCATAGGTGTTCGTTCCATTTCATTTCTCGACTCCAAAAAGAAAGCGCATTGCTGCGCTTTGTTTATGAAGCCAGAATTCAGTCGACGAACAACACGCCGATGCCACCTTTGGCTTCCCATGCGTCGACGGCGATCTGCCTGTCGTCGATTAGCACGTTAGTGGCGCCGCGAACCATGTGAACGTGCTTTTCTTCGACTTTGTCGACGAACAGCACTTCAATGCTAGGGCTGATGTGTTCGGCAACCCAATGACGCTTGGCTAACATCACTTGACCTTTGTTAACGCGGCCAGTGGCGCTAACGATTCTGACGCGACGGCCAGTGGCGACAGCGTCTTTGAGCATGGCGACACCGGCTTCAATAGGCTGCATGTCGCGAAAGAAGTCGTAGTCGAAGAGTTCAGCTTTCAACGCTTCGCGATGTTCGCGCGAAAACTCGCTGAATACTTCTAGCGGAATGGTGCCGCGCTCGTTGTACATGCCAACCCAATCACATAGCACGCCATCCATATCAAAGTGGTAAACTACTTCAGACATTGCAGAACTTCTTCTTTCAATTGACTACGGCGCCATTGTAAACGAAGAAGGGTTGACTAGCAACCCTTCTGTTATCACTTCTGCCAAGTGTCTGTCTTAGGCACGTATGCCGCGATCTTGGCGACGATTTCGTCACCTAGCTCAGCAGTAGACAACTGCGGCTTGCCTTGACGCTTGACGCGAATGTAGTTGGCGTCTTTGACGTAGGACCCGCCTTTACCAGACTTCTTGACGTCTGTGTCAACGCCTACCTTGTTGAACGTCAGATAGATGTCGCCGTCCAGGTACTTCTTCAGCTTGTCGCCCATGTCGAGAATCTTCTTCATGGTAAGAGCAGCGCCTTCGTGCGTCGCCATGAGGATTTCTTCAGGTACAGTGCGGTCGCGCTTCTTGTTCTGATCGATGGCGACGTTGACGTCGTTGACAACCCAGACAAGATGAATGTTACGCTTGTCGTATCCGAGTTCGGCGACGTTGCGGCTGATCGACTCAAGCTTTGCCAAGTCTTTCAGAGTTACGTCGAAGATCAGATTCGGTTTGCGATCAGCAGGCGCCGTCAAGATAGAAGCGAACACAGTGCGTTCGTTGTTCTTCGGCAGCTTGTAGACGTCGGCCAGAATCTCATGCATCTTGGCGACGTTGTCGGGGTTCTTCAGGTCAAACGTCTTGATGTCGTTACCCGTTTCTTGCTTGATGCGAGCCGCGAACTTGTCGCTGTTGATAGCAAGTTTCTTGAGGGCGTCGACGTCGAAGATTTTGCCTTCGATACCTAGCAGTTTTTCTAGCTGGAAGCCTTTACCAGAGCCGGCGCCGCCAGCCATGATAACGATGTTACCGAACTTCGGGTAGGCTTTGCCGCCGAAGATGATAAGCTTCTCGTTGATGAAATCAGAAAACGTGAACATGTGTTTATTCCTTGTAGAATTCGGACATGATCGTATTTATGGCGGCGGCATTTGGCAGCACGTCGAAGCGTGTGTCGAACACGTATTCGACGGCGCTAGTAAGCCCCATGCTCGGGATCATTTCAACGATCTGAAACGCTGCGCTGTCGTATTCATCGTAGCACTCGTTTTCTTTGCAGCAAGTGTTGGCGATGTCGAGTTCGAACAGAATCTTAGAAAGCTTGGCTACGTCATTGCTCATGGTAAAGTTCTCGCTTCTCAGTGATGACACAGTCATTGTACTGTGTCATCACATCATGGTCAATCGACTTCGATGAAAACGGCTTCGATTTCTACGCCTTCTACCATCATGCGCTCAGTACCCGGCTTCGGGTTGCTGCGGCCTTTAGGCAGGACGGTAACGATCTTGAACGTCTTGCGACGCACGTCGACGGCTGCAACGTAGGCTTGATCAAGGCTCTTGCTGTGGAAGATGTAGTCGCCGCTCTTCGCGTCTTTGCCTTTCATGAGTCCCATGAGCGCGTTGCGATGCAGCTTCTTCCAGTCGTCGAATTCGAATTCGGGGCGGCGGTCATATGCTTGGGCGGCGGCGTGAATAGTCACGTCGAATGACCAGCCTTGAAACTGAGTCTTGCGGAAGATGGGCGATTGCTTGGCAACCTCGAGTTCTTCCTCTTTGCTGCGGGGTGCTTTTGGGCCACCTTGCTGAAAAGATTCAGCAAGGAAGTCAGAGAATTTGAGCATGGCAGTGCTTCCTGGTAGAGAAAGCACTATTTAGCTAAGCCGTCTAAGCAGTGACTCTCGCTTGTAGTACGTTTCCATTATGCGGTCATAGAAGACGATGCCACGACATTTGCATTGCAGAGACTGTTTGCGGTAGATCACACCTAGATCATACCATTGACCAATGGCGTGCAGCGCTGATTCTAGTGTGGTAAGGTAGATTTGTTGCCAGAATGGGGTCATATCAATCTCCGTCGCCGCTCAGAATGGCTTTGATACCAGACGCTTTCAGTGACGCCGCTACAAGTTCGCCACGGTTCCATTCGTAGCCACTGGCGTTGTCGTAGCCGATGTAAAGTTGAACGCCAGTGTAGCCTGGGCGGCTAGTGACTCTGAAGCCTGCCGCTTCGAACGCCTTGGCGACTTTAGAGCCTTTGCGCATGCTCTTGTAGCCGTCGTCGCAGACGTCTACGTAGACGCGGCCACAGCCGCCTACAGAGCCGATTGCTTTGGCGTTGCGACCGGCTGCGAACGCTTTTACAGCGGCTTGTTGTGCAATGCTAACGTCGATATTCATGATATAACTATCCTTCAGTTGAGGAACTCTTTACCTTTGACAATCAGCGACTTCTTGACGCCGAACTTTCGCAGAGAATAGGCTTGATCAGCTTTGTAGAATTCTATGATGTCTTCAATAAAGCCGTCGACGTAGTGAATGACACGAAGCTTACCACAGCTTTCGCCGCGATAATTCAAAACGTCTTCGACAACTATCTTAGAAGCATCTTGGTATTTGAACTTGCTTATGCTCATGACATAGTCACTCTTCACTGTCTACAGCACAGATATTAGGCGAATCGCATGCCGACGTCAATACCCGAACTGAACTTCCTTACCTTACCGCAACGCCGACAGTGTTCGACACCCGCCGGATGCTGGCGTGACGCGTGAAACGTCCACTTGTGATGGCCTATTGCGCACCATATGTTCATCGAAAATACTCCAGTTTGAAGTCTTTGGTTATCCTGATCTTGATGCCGCAGCGTCGACACTCTTCGACGCATGCGGGTGTGATAGACGGGCCGTTGTAGGCAACGATGTGCCACGAATGGCGCCCGATGCGGCAAAGAAGCTTGGCAGTCATGCGATTTCCGTGAAGCCTTCGGCCAGCTTGAATCGAAGCTCGCTGCGGAAGAAGTCTTTGAATTCGTCGAAACGTTGAGTCACGACGAACGCATTCTTGTGAGGCAACTTTTCTTGGACGAGTTTCATAAAGGCCGCAACACCTTCTTGGTCGAGGTTCTCAAGAATCTCGTCGAGGAACAGGATGTTCGTGACGACAGAGTTCTTGATGCTGGCCACTTCGAGCAGCGCAAGCCAGACGGCCAGATTGACGCGAGTCTTTTGACCAGTCGACAAGTTGTCGTAGGTAAAGCCTTGACGATTCACTGAATTGATGCTGTCAGCAAAGTTCTCGTCGAGCCTGATGTTCAAGTAGAACTCCATAGCGTTCAGATACTCGTTGACGCGAGCGTTGATGAACTCGATGTAGTCTCTGACGATAGCCGCTTTGATGCCGTCGTCCTTCAGTAGAGCCTTGCACTTGTTCAGCACGTCTTCGCTGGCTACGGCTTCTTGTAGGCGGCGACTGGCGTCGTCGAACTCGGTAGTCGTAGCCTGTAGCTCGGCACGGTATTCATCGACTCGCGACGACGCCGACAACCGATTGATTTCGGCGGCTTTGCGGTCGGCGTCGCGACGCCAGTTGTCGCAGCTGACTTGAGACACACGAATCGCAGAACGAATTCGCTGTACTTCGTCGGCGGCTGCGGTGAGTTCGGCGATACGATCAACCACCTTCTGGTATTCTTTCATCATAGCCACAGAGTTAGCCTTGATTTCGGCTACCTTACCGTTACTGGCTTCGATGCGTGCGTCTTTAGTTTCGACGTCGATGTCTTGTTTGCACGTAGGACATGTGTCGTTGACCTTGAAGAACTCAGCTTCTTCTTCGAAACGCTTAGAGTTTGCCGCGAATCGGTGTGCAATCTCTTCGAATTGACGCTTCTTTTTGTTCTCGGCAGTCAGGTCGGCTACGATCTTGTCTTGTTCGCACAACTCACCTTGCATGCGTTCGATAATTTCTTCTTCACACGCGATCTTCTCAGACAGTTCGTCAATTTCGGCTTGACAAGCTTTGATCTGGTCGGCGACGTTGGCTTCGGCGGCGTCAATGAGTCGCTGTTGACCTGTCATACGCTCTTGCAGGCGTTCACGCGTGTACTTCAAGTCATTGATTGTCGCCGACAGGTTGCGAAACTCGTCTTTGACGACGTCATTCATGACGCTGAACACAGAAATGTCTAGCACGTCTTCGACGACTTTACGGCGGTCGCCTGCCGTCAATTCCATGAAAGGGACGTACTTCTCTTTGTTGAGGACAACGATCTGCGTGAACAGCTTGAAGTCCATGCCTAGCACGTATTCGATCTTGGCTTGGTAGTCTTTTGACGCCGCGCTTTGGTCGACTAGTTCGTCGTTGACGTAGAACTCAAGCTTCGCCGGCTTTTGGCCGCGTACGATCTTGTAGTTGACGCCGTTCTTCGTGAACTCGATTTCTACGGTCATGGCTTTGCCGTTGATCGTGTTGATCAACCCGGCCAAGTTCACTTTCTTGAGCGGCTTACCGAAGAGGCCGTAAGAAATGGCTTCGAGCAGCGTCGACTTGCCGGCGCCGTTGTGACCGCCAACAAGCGTAGTAGCAGAGCGACCTAGCTCTACGCGAATGCCGGCGTTGCCGACACTCTGAAAGTTCTTGTAGAACACTGATTTGAATTCAAGCATTGTCGTCAGGCGCCCATGTGATAGTGACTTTGAACACGCCAGGAATCATGCCGTTGCCGTCAGCAGGTAGTTCTTGCATCGCCTCTTCGTCGCCGATGGCTTCTGAAATGTCGCGTTCGAGGTCATACAGACCTTCGTAGCAATACTCTTTTTCGAAAATTGTAGTAGTCATCACTCACCCTTAACCATGATGTCTTGCGCCTTCTTGTAGACTTCGGCCATCTTATCACGGACGCCGACAACGTTGAAGTCGTCGCGGTCTTCGATATACGACGATATGTATTCCTCAGTTGTCTTAGACGTTCGAACTTCGAGGTCTGCGTCTGCCGCTTGGCTATTACCTTCCTTCAGAACTTGGTTGTTGATGATCTGCAAGTCGTGCGGCTTAGCACGGTTGATCTTGGCGACTACATCCATGAGCGCGACTTTGTCGTAGTCGCCGTCGACGACAAGCTGGACAAACATGCCTTCGAAGGCGTCGACGTATTCGTAGTCTTGCATAGCCTTGAAGATGTCGGCGTCGAACGCCGCACGGATGAACAGGCACGTGTCGTTCTCGACGTACTCTAGGCTGTCGTCGAACAACCAGAAGCCTCGGTTGTCGTTGTAGTCTTGCCAGTTCAGGTGAAACGCAGACCCCATGTAGCGAACGTTCGTCAGCTTGGACGGGTGGTGGTAGTGGCCGCTCCACACTTCTTTGAAGTCCTTGAACAGACTGGCGTCCATGCCGTGATCGGCTGGCGAAGAGTTGGCGTAGTGCTTGAAGCCGGCGAACTCGAAGTGACCGGCGACGATAACGTCGGCCTTGTTGGCGACAGCTGATAGAGCCTGTAGCGTGGTGTCGTAGTTGCTGGCGTTGATCCAAGGTACTAGCACGAAGTCTTGGTTGTCACAGCGCCATGTAGTGACGTCTTCGATGACTTCGACGTTGTCTGGCGCTGCCGCCTTCAACATAGACAGCGAATGAACCTTGTTGGTGTTCTTGTATGCGACGTCGTGGTTACCGAGTACAACAATCATCTTGACGTCGTGCTTGATAAGCATCGGCGCAAACCAGTTGATGACGAAGTCAATGTCGGCGAGCGTGATCGAATTGCGGTTGTCGAAGAAGTCGCCGAGGTGAAGGATAGTCTCGACGCCGCGTTCTTCAAGCTTCGGAAAGAACTCGTTGGCGTACCAGTCTTTCATGTAAGTTCGGAAGATCGAACTAGAAGAACGCGCCCCTACGTGTGTATCTGTGATAATGGCTAACATGACTTACCTCGAAAATAGGCATTATAATACGTAAAATGGCCTGAAAACAGGCCAAAATACGCAATATAATGCTGACTGTCAGGTCAATTTGACCCAAGTACCATCGTTAAAGAATCGCTGCACTATGGCAGTCGAGTACTCAGTGTTGTGTACAACGTTGCCACATTCAACCCAGACAACGACGCTTACTAAGTCTGTTGCACTTGTGATCAGCGTATACTTTTGATCTGGTTCATCTTTGTGGTAGAAACGTTCAACTTTCATGCTTTCTTCCAGAAGTTTGATGCGATGTTTTCTTCTGCTTCAGTGCGCTTGAACTCGATAGACTCGCGGCCACCGTCTCTAGACCAGACCACTGTGATGTAGTAACCGCCGTCGTCTTCGATAACGTAGTCTATGCGTTCGATGTCTCGTTCACAGTAGAACTTGAAGCCGTTGAGTGATCCGCTCATGACGCCACCTTCTTAACATAGCCGGCTGCCAGGATTGCTTCGGCGTCGGCAGTGTCGATGCCAGTAATCTCCTTGAGGTCTGCTACGGCAGCCGCGTGATCGATTTCAGCTTGACTAGCCAGTCTGACGTCTTCGACACCGAAAAAGCTTTCGGCTACGCCATTCACACGGCAGACAACGTGCTTACCGCTAGGAGCTGCACCGACGTAAGTTACTAGAACAGGGTGATTGTTGAGTGTTGCCATGCACTTGTCGCCAGCAACAAAAACGTGTTCTTCGACTTCGTCTACTGACACCCACACGCCTTCGATAAAATAGTTCAGAACGTCTTCGCGGCTGTAAAGTCTGCTTCCGCTCATTCCGCTTCCGCTCGTATCTTTGTCCCAGCTAACGTCGTAAGTAGTCATACTGACAGCTTTTAGGGCGTAGATCGCATTAGCACGTTCGTGCTTGAACTTCCTAGGTGCGGCAAACCCGAGTACAACCCATTTGCCACGTTTGAAGTTGTCGATGATTTCCCCTCTAGTGTAACTTACTGTTACGGCATCACCGGAGCGGTCAACCCACGAAACTTCGTTACCGACAAGAGTGTATTCAGTAGGCAACCCATAACATTTGAACTTGATCATTAACATCCCCTTATGAAGCCGTCGCCGAAGCACTTAATTTATACTAGGTACTCTAGCAGACCTAAGTCGACGTCGTCAACGTCTTCTTTTGCGCCTTTCTTCATGTACTTGTCTTCGAAGTCGGCGATGTACGTCAGGTAGTCGTTGTACATGTCGCTGTTCTCGTTGATGGCCTGAATGTCGTCTTCACAGACGTTTTCATCCATTTCACCATGGAAGCCGTTGGCGTTGTCGAACGCCTTGTACTTGATGTACGTCTGCGTTTTCTCACGCTTGATACGCTGGATGATGGCGTTAGTGACTAGCTGCGTGATGTAGGCAAAAGGGTTGTTGAAGCGAGTCGGATCGTAGTTGTGGCAGTACTTGACGCAAGTTTCGATGGCGTCGCCGATCATTTCCTCTTTCCAACTTTGGGTGTAGCCGATGAAGTTGCGGCTGTACGTGCGACGTGTCGCGATATCCATGATGGCTTGGCCGATCTTGTTAGTCAGCGGCGGCACACCTTTGCCTTGAGCCAACCATTCCATCTTCTTGGCGTGATACACGACGAATTCGGCTTGAAGCTCTTTGTTGTTGACGTATTGGTTACTAGGCTTGACAACAGCGTCTTTTTTAGCCATGGTGAATTCAAGCGATTCGATGTCGCTGTGCAAAATTGGTTGTGCTGTCATGATCTGTACACCTGTAGTGGAATTTGAGTTAGCTGGTCGACGCGCTCATTCATTTCGATGCCGGCGTGTCCCTTGACCCAATTGGCCTTAGCCGCACCCAACATCTTCTTCATATCGTATATAGGGCGCCACAAATCGAGGTTTTCTTTGTCGACACACCAGTCGGCACGTGCCCAGCCATGCATCCAGTCGTTGAACGAGTTGACGCAGTACTGAGAGTCAGAGTTGATGTCTAGGCAGAGGCGAGACGTGCGCTTGACGTCGCCACCGCAAAGTTCGTTGACAAAGAACTCAAGAGCGTTCTTGAAGGCGAACATTTCGGCGACTTGAGACGTCTGCTTATGATGGTCGACAAGTGCGAAGCGCTTGACTTCTACACCTGTTTCTGAGATAGCGATGAACGCCCACGATCCTATCTTGTGGTTGTAGGAGAAGCCGCCGTCAGTCCATATGGTGAATTTCATCGCTTTTAAAGCCTTATAAGTCTTTGAAAATCTTAAAAGACATTATAAACGCTGTCAAACCATGATGCAAGTACTATTTGAAAATATTTTCATGTCAGACAGATATGTAAAGAGCAGAAGCTCTATTTTACATATAGAATTTGAAGGTGTCAAGACCAGATTGATACTGATTTTCTATAAGAATGTAAATAGATATTACAGACCGTTATAAAGACTTTTATAACGCCACACCCCTTCTCTAAGGCTCTATAACGCTCTGTGAGACGCGCATACAGGCACCTAGTACGTATGTACTGCCAGACACCAGAAGTCTTCACGTGCGCAAGCCTGCTAAGCCTAGCAATGTAAATACAAACGTATCCAACAGAGGTTAAACACGTGAAGCCATATTCTCAGTTCATCGGTGAAGAGTGTATCGTCGGTGGTTTCGTCATCGCAAGGTCTCAGATGCCACAAATCAATGACGTCAACGCCTTCAAGGCATTCTTGACGTCGGCCGGTATTGACTATGTAGAAGGCGATTTTGACCCTCGCCAGTTCAAGCCGGTTCAGATTGACGTGGATGCCGCCAAGATTGCTGACATCACAGACTTTGACAAGTCGATCATCGTGTCTGCCGACGACTACATCTTAGATGGCCATCACAGGTATTTTGCAGGCCGTGACCGCTCATATATAAAAGCTATTAAGGTTGATCTTACGATTAACAAACTATTAAGTCTTGCATATGAGTTCACACGCGATGGCTGACGTCAAGATCAAAAAGCTCAATGACACTTGGATGTCTGTCAAGTGTGCCGAAACACACATGGAAATCGAAATCTCTGAGCGCTTCAGCTTCGAAGTCGAAGACGCCAAGTTCGATCCTCGCGTCAAGCGTGGTCAATGGGATGGCGTCAAGCGTCTCTACAATCGCGTCCACAAGCGTATGTATGTCGGCCTGCTGCTAGAACTCGTCAAGTTCTTGACCAAGCAAGGCTATACCTATGAAATCGACAAAGCGCTTGTCGCCAAAGACGCCGTCGACATGGCAGACATCGTTGCAGTCACGCAAAACTTCATTCGACCACACATGAAAGGCGAGCCGCTAGAGCCGTACGACTACCAGTACGAAGCCGTTCACTACATGCTGAACGCAGGCCGTTCTATCTGCTTGGCTGCGACGTCTGCCGGCAAGTCGATGGTGCTGTATCTCGCCATTCGCATGTATCAGTTGAGTGACGACATGGACGACAAGAAGATCATTGTCGTCGTACCGTCGAAGATGCTTGTCGAACAGCTGTACGCCGACTTTGAAGAGTATTCGAAGTTTGACGGCGCTAAGTGGCACGTCTCTACGTTCTGCCAGAAGATTTCGGGTAAGTACAGCAAGTTCGTCAACAAGCAAGTAGTCATCACGACTTGGCAGTCGCTTAGCGGCATGCCGAACGAAGTGATTGCAGATGCCGGCGCAATCTTTGTCGACGAAGTACACACGATCAAAGGGCCAGTTCTGGCGGGTCTGCTAGAAAACGCCGTCAACTGCGGCGTCAGACACGGCTTGACTGGTACACTCGACGGACTCGAAGCTAACGAGCTAGCCGCTCAAGGCTTGATGGGGCCGGCGAAGCGCATTGTTACAGCCCGTGAAATCATCGACGCAGGCCGTGCCACCGAAGTTGAAATCATGGTTGTTGTCGTCGACTACGACGCCGCCACGAAACTCGCATACCATAAAGACCAGATCGTAGCCAAACAGCTTGCCAAGCGAACAGGCGACAAGGGGTTGCCGTACAGGCATGAGGTAGAGTTTATCAACGGCCTGAAGTCACGCTTCCGCTACATCCAAGACCTAGTGTTAGCTTTGCGTAACAACACTATCGTCTTGTTCAGTCGCAAAGACGGCTACGGCGTGCCGCTGTACGAAGACATGAAAGCCAGACACGCCAACACGTTCTTGATCAGCGGCGACGTCGACGACAACGAACGCGAGGCCATTCGTCTGAGCCTTGAAAACTATGTCGACGCCAAGGTATACGCAACTGACAAGATCATGTCGACTGGCGTCAGCATTAAGAACTTGCACAACATGGTGTTCGCGAATTCGTCAAAGGCTAAGATCAAAGTGATTCAGTCTATTGGTCGTCTCATGCGTCTACATAGCAGTAAGGATAAGGCGTTGCTGATAGACATCGTTGACAAACTCGACTACAACGGCGCCGCCAACATGACTATGAAACACGTCGAAGAGCGAATCAAGATGTACGCCGCCGAAAAGTACAAAGTTCGGTTTGTGACGGTCAACTTGAAAGAGGAACAGTATGATCAGTAAACACGTGATGCGCGAGTTACTTGAGCAAGCCATTAACATGCACGCCGAACGATTCGAACGCTACGGCATGTCGACTGGCCCGCTTCAGTTCAACTTAGTAAACATGATTGAACTGAACCTAGGCCGTCAGGCAGGGCCAGTCGACGCTAGTGCAAGAGTTGTTGGCCGAAGATCAAGACGTCGTATTGTTTTACACGACACGGCTACTGTATCCGCATAACCCGAATCGCACTAACGTCGTGAATCTGAGTTCGAATAGCTCGAAGAACTGGCTTCGTGGTCGCAGCGCGCCTAGCCTGATCGTTATCGACCGGCAGAGCTTCAGAGGTAACATCAGACAGGCACTATTCGATTTTCTGTACGTTGCGCACTGGAATCAATACGTGCCTATCGTCGTCTTAGGTTAGTTGCCTGCTTGGAATCGACGCCAGTCGATTGCCGACTTGATGTGGAACGTACGGCTACTGATTTCTTTTACTGTACGTTCTAGGAAGTTGACGACTTCGCCTTGCACTTCCATGATTTCTTTCATGACGCAAAGCATGTCGTCGGCGCCTAAGTAGATGTCCAAGTCAGTTTTCATGATCTTGTCGTGAACTTGACCATGTTCGGCGTAGTACTTGTCAGTTGCCTTGCCTTGGTAGTACTTCCAACGCTCTAAGAACAGCTTCTTCTGAATGCCTTGCAACTGCTTCAGTTTGATGCCTTCGTCGCTCAACACGCCTAGCCATCGACTGTGAAGTCTAGGCGTACGCAGAGACTCACCATCTAGGTCGAAGTCGTCGATACCGATTTCTTCGCCAGCTTCTTTCTTGATTGTTTCGAACCGATCCCTCACTTCTTGAAGGATGGCCTTAAGATCATCGATCTTCGCCATAGCGTATGATTTCTCCCGTAGCGACAATTTCGATGTCGAACTTGTCGTATTCAATAGCAAGGTCAGCCACAATGGCTACATCTTCGTCCACGATGCTATACTGAAGATCGCCTAACGTCAACGGAAACACGCCTTTGTAGATGAATCGAACTACAGGTTGATTCTGGCTATCCATCACTGTCAGTTCGGCAGTCTCTTGCGTGTCGAAGCCGTCAGTTTTCGTTATGGCGATCATCCATTTGTAGACGGCGATCCACTCAGACAAGTCTTCAGACACCAGAAACCGCATGTTCATCGGCCCGAAGTCGAGTTTGTTGCTAGGCACGTTGATGTCTAGCTTCTGCGTAGGAAAAGGCGCGATTCCGGTGTTGACAGAGCCGACGCTAGGATTTTGAATACGTAGTGCCAAGTCGTTGAAGCTTGTGATGACAAACGCAAAATTCGTCGACCTTGATGGGTTGACTTGTTCGTAACTCATGACTACTATCTCTGTGTGTGATGTGACTTGTATTTACACCATGAAAAGGAATGACAAAATGAAAACAGTAAAAGGCGATCTCCTCACTATGTTCAGCAACGGCGACTTCGACGTCATCGTTCACGGCTGCAACTGTGGTAACAACATGGGTGCAGGCATTGCGCGCCAGATTCGCGAGCGCTTCCCAGCCGCATGGAACGTCGACAGAATGTCGAAGAAGTGGGATCGTGAGAAGCTGGGTAGCTTCACTCAAGCCGAAATCGAAGGCGTCGGTGTTGTCGTCAACGCCTACACGCAATTCAGCTACAGCGGACCTGCCATGAATTGCGATTACGACGCCGTTCGCAACGCGTTCAAGCAAATCAAGATTGTACACGGCGGCCAAGGCAAGCGCTTCGGCATCCCGTTGATCGGCGCCGGCCTTGCACGCGGCGACTGGTCGATTATCTCGGCCATCATCGCCGAAGAAATGGAAGGCGAAGACTTGACTGTTGTCGAGTACGACCCGACTAGCGGCGAGTAAATCGCAGGCAAAAGAAAAGGCGCTCAATGAGCGCCTTTTCTGCGTAGCTTTCGCTGTGATTAGCCGGCGATGTTGCGGACGGCCATCTTGCGGAAGTACTGATTCTCGCCTTGTCCCAGACCCAGACCGGCTTTGGCGCCGCCAGCGGTGTGAGAAGCGAACGGGTTAGCAACAACGCCGTAGCGAGTAGCGAAACCGATCTTCGGCGAGAAGTTGTCTTCACCAACGGTACGGTACAGTTCAAGCGGCAGATACGGGCAGAAGTAGACGCCAGCATCCCAAGCGTTAGAACCACGGTAACCGACAGTCACGTAGTCGACAGTAGCATACGGGTCGATGTAGACCTGATACTTGCCCATCAGCACGCCAGCGTAAGTCTGAGCAGTGTCGTCGACGCTCAGGCTAGAAGCCAGTGCAGGGTTGTAGTCGAGAACGCCAGCCATGTTCAGAGCCGATGCAACGTTAGACGAGCAAACGATGCGGTTGGCGCGACCACGACGGGTAGCCTTGGCGACAGCGTTAGCTTCAAGTTCGATCTGGAAGAGCAGACCCTTGAAGCGCTCAACGAGCCAGCGGCCATCACTGTCAGCAGCGATGTCGAACAGACCGGCAGTAGCGGCGTTCTGAGCACCCAGCACAGCGGATACGTTGATGGTACGCAGACATTCGCGGTCGATTTCAGCAGTGATTTCGGTCGACAGAATGTTGGCCAGTTCGCTTTCTGCGTCAAGACCGTGAATGTTCTTCAGGTCGTATTGCAGTTCGCGAGAGAACTGAGCCTTCAGCTTACGGGTCTTAGCAGACACGTCTACACGCTCAACGCTGAATGCCATTTCTGCCCAAGCTGGGTTGCCCTGAGAGCCAAGCAGTTCGCCAGCGCCTTTAGACATGGCAGTACCAGTAGTAGTGCCAGCAGCCGGGGTACCAACGCCGAAAGCGTCAGTGGCAAAACCAGAGGTATCACCAGCCTGAGTGCCAGTACCGGAGAACGCCGAGTTAGCTTCGTCGTGCAGAGCTTCAGTACCAGTCTGGTTAGCGTAACGAGCGCGCATTGCGAAAATGCTGCCAGTTGGGCCAGACATAGGCTGTACGCCCATCAGGTCGAAAGCCATCAGTTGAGGCATAGAACGGCGAACCATTTTCACCAGTACTGGATCGAAGTTCGAAACGCCGCCAGTTTGGTTAGTAGGAACGTCAGATTCGTTAACCTGGTTCAGGAACTTGATCTGGTTTTCCAGAACGCGTTCAGTTACTTGCTTGCGGTAATCGCTAGTGATCTTAGGGAACTTGTCGCTTTCGATCAGCTTGGCGACTTCTTCTTTCAGAAGTTCGGTCATTTGGGTTCTCCGTGTACGAACTTGTAGTTTAAATTTATTTATACAACCACTGTTTCTGATTGAGCTAGCCTATTAACCGGCTAGCACACTTTCCATCAAGCGAGACGTGTAAGACTTAGTGGCTTCGTCAACCTTTGTAGGTTCACTTACCACAGGCTCTTCAACTTCAGGCTTTGCAGAAGCAGGGAAGTAAGACTCGACGATTGACTTAACGGCAGCTGCGTACTGGTCTTCGTCTTTGAACTCGATGCGCTCTACGATGCCGGCGATCTTGTCTTTCTGAGCTTCGCTGAGGTCGGCAGTGATGCTACCGGCAACGACACTCTTCTTGAATGACTGGTTCTCTTCGATCAGGGCAATGTTGCGGTCAGTCAGCTGGTTAAGGCTTTCTTTGACAGCTTCAAGCTTGGCTTCGAGTTCTGCGATCTGAGTAGATTCGGCTTCGCTAATCTTCAGGTTGTGCGAGCCGGCAAGGCCGACAAGACCGTGAAGGAAAGATTCAGCCATCTGTACTTTTGCGTTAGCTTCGATACCTACCTTGTTCTCTTCCAGCCATTCGTTGACGGCGGCAGTCAGGTACTTGTCGATGCTAGGCATGACTTCTTCGCTGATGTAGGATTCAGTTACCTGTTCAAGCTCTTTGACGCGCTCTTCGATGCGAGCTTCGTAATCGGCTTTGAGTTCAGTTTCAACGGCTTCACGAATGACAGCTTCACGCTCGGCAAGAGCAGATTCGACAATCGCGGTAGCCTTAACTTTGAACTCTTCGGACAGTTCCTGACCTTCAAACAGTGCGTTGATGTGGTCCATTCTGTGTTCCTCTAAAGTTTTTGCTATTGAAGTTATTTATAACGTCAGGTTAACTGATTACTTTGTTTTGATTGACTTCACGAAATTTTCTAGACGTTCGAGGAACATTTGCTCGTCGAAGCCTTGAGATTCGGCGATTTCGTCAGCCATAACCCATACGCCGTTCTTCTGAATCCAGTTAGACTCAACAAGCGGTCGCACGTAACAGTCAGGACCTGACGGTAGATCAACGGCGTCTACAGCTGTCAAGCTGAAGCCGGGTTGGACGTACTTCATTCCGCGCTGTTCTTTGAGAGTTCCGAGTCCGCGTGTAGACACGCCCATGTTGAAGCCGCCTTCTAGCAGGCCGGCAACAATTTGGCCTTTGGGTGTGTTCAACACCTTAGCCTTACCGATGACGTTGTTACCTTGCCATTCGAGACTTTCGATCAGAATCGCGGCTTCTGCCGGGTCTGCGAATGGCCTGTCAGGATGGTTGAGTTCGCCTAGCGCGCGGCGCCGACTAACGTAAGTGTCGATGTAGTTGGCAACAGCAGTCTCCATGACGCTACGCTCATAGAAACGACCGTTACCGTTCTTTACTTCTGCTTGAGCGAAGATGCCTTCGATGTACAACTGCTTACCAGAAGCAGTTTGTTCGTGAAGGACTTCGACTTCGAAGCTTGATTCTGTCAACAGCTTTGCCATGATTACAGCCCGTATGCTTTGCGTTTTTTCATTGCTCGCAGCTTCTTACGACGAACGCGAATGGCGAAGCCTTTGCCCATAGCGCGCTTTGTGCGTACAGACTTGCGGATTGCTCGACGCTTTGAAGCCTTTTCGCCGCCTGTGACTGGAACGCAAGACGTCCCTTCACTGTTCAGCTTGAAGCCTGGTTTACACTTGACGCGTCGACGCTTTTCACCGCGAGCATTTACCTTAGTGATAATTCGTGCTTCGTCGATGACTTCGGTCATTATTCGTCGTCCTTGCCTTTGTTTTTGTCGTCGTCGCCTTCGTCTTCTTCTTCGTCCTCATCCTCTTCTTCCTCGTCGTCGGCTTCGACGATTCGAGACATCTTGAAAGACTCGGCTACAGTGAAGTTGACGTCTTCGACGGTTTTGCGAGCGCGGCTAGCAAGTTCTTCTTTGATCACCTCAATGGCTTCAAGAAGATTCTGCTGCTTCAGCTGGTCGATAAACTTTTGTGCTACTTCGGACATTACTTGTTCCTCGGGAGTTAATAACGAGCGTCGTCGTCTTCTTTAGGTTGAAATTGTGTGTTGCTCTGTTCTTCGCCGATCTTCTTGTCGTTCAACTCTTTGTCACTGTCAGTCTGACGCAGAATTTCAGAACGGATGAAGTCATGGCTGTAGTACTTGCCTACGTATTCCTTCAGTTCATTGGCAAGATCGATACGGTCGCGCATCATTTCGAAGTATTTGCGCTCTTCGAGATACATGTCTTGGGCGTAAACGAACTTGATCTTGTTTTCGAGTTCGGCCCACTCAGTGTCTTTGATGATGTTCGACAGCACTAGCTCAGTTCGAAGCAAGTCGCGGAAGACGACGTTGAAACGCTTGCGCACTTTCGACACGAACTTAGAAAACTTCATTTCGTCTCGATTGATCTGAGAGTCGCGGCCACCGATAGAAACTAGAGAGTCTTGTTCAAGGCGTGACGTCGGGATGTTCAGCGCTTTGTAAAGTCGGCGCAAGAAGTAGTTGACGTCTTCGATAGAGTCTAGGTTGGCACCACCTGGTAGCGTAGACACTTCAGTGCCTTTACCAGAAGTCGTACGCGGCAACCAGAAGTCTTCCTGCATCGTCATCAGATGGCGCTGGTCTTTGAATGAGCCGGCGTCTGGGTCATACGACATGCGGTTGCGATACGAATTCTTGAGGTTGCTCAAGTATTGTTCGGCTTTGTTCTTAGGCAAGTTGCCGACGTCGATGTAGAACACGCGGCGTTCGGGTGCGCGAGTGATACGATAGATGACTAGCGCGTTCTCCATCATACGCAGCTGATTCGCCGGCTTAACGGCCTTGTGAAGCCAGCTGATAGCGTAGCCTGTCTTCGGATCGGTCATGCCAGACGTAACGTACGTCACAGACTCTTTCGACAGCTGTAGAGCCTCTTTGAACTGATAGCCGTTGACTGTAGACGCACGCTTGTTTTTTTCGTCTTGACTGTTCTCGTTGTACACGAAAACTTCGTCGATGCTCTTGATAGTCTTGTCATCGGCGTTGTAGCTGATGTTACGTACTTTGGTCACGTAACGCGGGTCTAGCTCGACGACGTTGAGCAGACCACGCTTTAAATTTTTCGAGTCGACTACCTTGTGATATGCAACGCGTCCGTCTACGTAGAAATTGTAGGCGCGTTGGTGGATAGTGTCTCGCAGTGCAAGCAGGTCACAAATCTTTTCCCATTTCTCATGCACTTTCTTTTTGATGGCGTCAGACATTTCGACGTCATCTAAGTCAATCTTGACTGGGTCTTCGTCTTCGCCGAATGACACCATTTCATTGATGATGTCTTGAATGGCAAAGTCTACTTCGTTGTAGTTCGCAACTTCGCGATACTTGTCGATTAGTTCTGCCTGAGTATTCGCAGTCCAATCAAAATTCATGATGAAGTTTGACGCGGCGTTCTCAATAGTGAGCGCACCGTCCGAGAAGTCGGTTGCGATCTGATTCGACAGCGTCTTGCTGTCTAGTTCATCTACAACCTTTTTGCTTTTTAGAAAGTCAAACATCGCCATAAAGTGATAACCTTTTGCTAAAGTGGGTGAAGACTTTTACATCTTCACCCATATTTAGCTTAAGAGTTGTTGCCGTTGTTGATGTCACTGTAGGCAAACGTGACAGCAAACATTTCGATCTGATCGTTTTGGTCTTGACCTACTTCGATCGGAGCGACAACAGTCGGCCAAGCCAGCATCAGGGTATATTCCTTGATACGGTTGTCGTTGTTGTCAAGCTGATATACAGTACAGTTCGACATGTAGTCGTCAGGTACAGTAGAACCAGTGTTGCTGTTGTAGCCGTTGATGAAGTTGTGCCAGCGCTCGAACGCGTTGCGCAGACCGAAGTCAGTGTCGTTGACGAAGGTGACTTCCCATTCGTCAAAAGTGCGGTCGCCTGCCAGCTTCAGCACGCGGCCACGGAACGGTTGTTCGATAACACCAAGAGTCGAACCCGGTAGCTGAGTAGACGAACACAAGAAAGCCGTCTTGCGAATTTCGTCGTTCCCGGCAGCGAATGCCGGGAAATCGATCAGAACTTCGAAGCGGTTACTCCGTGCGCCACCCCCTTTGAGGGCCGACTTGAATTTTGCGATACTCACTATTAGGCTCCTTCGATTTCAGAGAAGTCGACGCCAGTACCGACGGCGATGAAATTCAGGCGGATGACGTTGATCGAACGCGCTGGCTTGACATAGATGTCGCCGACGAATTCGTTGCTGTCTACTACCTGAGGCGTGTTGTTAGTGGCGTCACACACGACACGCTTGTCGTAGATGCCTCGACGACTTTGAACGTTGTCGAGATACGACACAGTAGCGTTGCGGAACAGCGCCTGAGTGATGAAGTCGTTCAGTTCGAACAGCTGATAACGAGCGCTGCGGGCAATCGCCTTCTTGATGACGATGAACAGCGTACGCACGTTGATACGGCTGAACGCAGACGGCGCCATGAGGGCAGTCTTGTCGCCGAACAGAACAGTACCTTCGCCTTTGAACGCTACGATGCTGTTGATGCTCTGCTTATACAGAACGTCGCGCTGAGGCTGATTCGACGACCAAGCGAGCTTGATGACGTTTTTCAGCTGTCCACGGTTCAGGCCGGCAGGAGAGAACCACGGCTCATTCAATACGAACAGGCGAGCATGTAGACCAGCAGCATCAGAATCGCAAGGGATCCAAATGTACTTGTCGTTATACTTGTCATACACCATCTTCCAGTTGTCGACGTTGAACGCATAGCTGGTAGGCTTGTTCAGAGTCGTGCCGTAGTAAGCAACGAGGTTGTCGACGCGGTCTACAGTGTTGTAGACGTCTGCTAGACGGCATGCGTTGAACGCAATGATGTCTTGGCGAGTGTCGGCAAGATCGATGGCGGCGATAGTGGCTGGCAGCGGGTTGAACGACGTGAAGACGCGAGTGATGTCTACTTCGTCTTTGCTTTCGAACTTGGCCCAAGCCGACACGAAGTCAGCGTTGTCTACGACGTTGTCGTCGACACCGTCAACCATTGATTGTTCGTATACACCAGCCACGAACACGATTGCCGCGACGTCGCCGACGAACAGGAACTGAGACTGGTTCTTGATAACTTCTACGATGTACGCAGACGTACCGTCAGTCTTCTTAGCGCCAGGAGTTGTAGTCATGAGTTCGTATCGTTCTACGACTGCGCCTTTAGAGCCAGTCAGCAGACCGTCTTCGTCGACTACTACCATGTTGAACGTGCCACTAACAGGCGCGTACTCGAATTCGTCGGCGTACGCCCAAGTAGCGAAACCGGTCGAATCGGCAACAGACACTTTCAGAGTGTTGGCCAGTTCTCCAGGATAGCGACCTACAAAGCTGATGCCGTCAAGATTGACGTCTTCGTAGTGATCTTTGTTCTTGACGACGGGGGCTTCAATGGCGCCGGCCTTTGCATCGGCAGGAATAGCGTTCTTTGCGCCTGTACCGATCGCACGAACAACGTACAGAGGCACGCTGTAATTCATGTAGTTTGCGGCTGCATGGAAGAACGAAGTTGTCAGTGCGTCAGGCTGACCGAAACGCTGGGCTAGTTCGGCTTCGTTAGTAGTCAGTTCGACTACTTCATCAGCCGGGCCCCAACGGAAAAGACCGACATACCCGGTAGCGTTAGAAGTCACGCTTTGGGTATTGAACGTCAAATCTTTCTCCTTAGTATATACACCGGGAGATTGCGACATGTATCTTACCTCGATTAAGGATGTTGTAAATCTTAATGATATTTATGACAACGGCAATCTTGATTGATTTACCCAATGACACCATACGGTTTGTCAACATGCATGCCACCAGTAAACTCTTCGATGCCGTCGTCGATGATGCCGAAAGGTAAGAGGTCTGCCATTAAGTCGTCGATCAGCGCTTCACGAACGTTGCTCTTGACGTCTTTACCGACTAGGTCGATGAAGTATTGCTGAACACTAGCCCATGCAAACAGTACGCAGCACATAACTAGGTCGTCGTGCGCGCCTGCATCGGCTTCGTAAGACCTACCGCGTGGTACGAATGTACCAAACTCGTTGATCAAGTCTTCGTCGTTCAGTACAAGCTTGCCAGTTTCAACCATCGTCTTGACGTTAGAACAACCGATAGACTTGACGGCGACAGTTGTACGCACGCCTACGCGAGCATCTTTGATGAAGCCGATAGTCTGGACGCTCTTGTCTGAGTAGCACATCAGCAAGTTTTCGTACTCGAAGTCGTAGTACATGATTGACGCAACTTGTTCGCCGATGTCGTTGACTTCGCACAGCACGTAGGCAGAGTTGTATTTGTCGGCCACCGTTCTGATCATCTGCGGGTACAACATCGGCGAAATGCGGTTATTCTTGTATACGGCGACAACGTTGTATGGTACTGCCGTGATGTCGAAGACGACAAATGCCGAGTAGTCGTTACCTACGCCTCGCGACGTGTCGACGACTATCATGTACTGCCGATCCTTTTCTGGTTCGACGTACACTTTCAAATCGCCGTAGACGTTGACAGGTTTTTTAATTGGCAACGCCGCCAGCACGTCAGACGACAACAGACTGTTTTGACTGCCTCGGAAGATCAACCCATGTTCTTGGTTGAACTGTTCAATTGACGTGTTCGATATCTGTTCGGCTCGCCATGCGTCGTCGCGACCCGGAACCATATGCCACGGCACACACATGCGAGAAAACATGTTGATGCCGGCTTCAGATTCACTCCAGAGCTTGTAGAACAAGCCGCGTGCGCCGTTAGGCGTCGACGTAATGATGATTCGCGACTCTTTACCAGAAGAGATAGTCGGGTATGTCGACTCATAGAACTCCATGTCGCCGCGCAAGAACGCACATTCGTCGATGTACAGCAGCGAAATAGACTTACCACGAATAGAGCTTGAAGAAGACGCCCCGCAGAAGATTTCAGACTTGTTGCTGAACTTCATCGAACCTTTGTTGTACGTCAGAATGCCTTGCTTCAAGAAGAACGGCATCATTTCATACGACATCTGGACGCGGCTCAGAATTTCACGGGCCTGACTAGCCTTGTTCGCCAAGATAGCAACAGTCTTTGCCGGGTTGAACGTCGCGAAGTGTAACAAGTATGTGGCTGTAGTGGTAGTTTTACCCGACTGCCGGCACTGCATACTGATGACGAAGCGGTTCTTCTGATACTTGTCTAGAAGTTCTTCTTGGAACGGATACAGGTCGAACGGAATGACGCCGTCGTCGATGCTGATGATCTTTACGTATTTCTTGGCGAAGTAAACGACGTCTCTCATACACTTGATGTACTCAAGTTTCTGCAAGTCGCTGTATTCGAAGACGACGCCGTCACGCAAGATGATCGGGTTATTCATGTAGTAGTGATCTTTCGACGTAACGAAGTCGGGCACGACGACAGACATCGTGTCCTTCTTCAAGTACTTCTTCACCAGTGCTTTATTTGACTCGATGAAGTCGATTATGTCGAAAGGGTAGGCTGACATGATATGGCCTTAATCGTCTAAGCCGTCAAGCATGGCGCTGACGTCTTTCGGGTCGTTATCTGGGACGACGCCATTGAAGTTGTTTTGGATGTTGACTTGCTTGCCGATTGACTGACTCTTAGCGGCACCGCCATTCATAGTCTTCTGGAGTTCCATGAGGTCGCGAGTCAGTTCAGCAACACCTTTCATGATGTTGGCCGACACTTCAAACGCGCGCGGATGCTCCGATTCGCGCGCGATCATAAGAGCGCCTTCTAGCGCCACTGTGCCACGATTGATCAGTCCGTATAGAATCTTACGCGTGTACATGTAATCGTCGACTAGATCGCTTGGCTTGTCGGGACAAGCCACCACTGCCGACTTGACGTCGTCGTATTCGACAACAGCGGGTAGATTCTTGACGCCTTCGTCTTCGAGTTCATCCAAGACGGCTCCGACGTCAGGTTCGGCTCCGATGATCTGATTCAATCGCTCTTCGAATTTTGTTTGTTGGCGCTCATTCATGTTTCGACCACCTGTTCAAGTAGTTCCTTACTGCCGTCGTCAAACACGTTGACAGTAACTTTCTTGATGACTTTTGCGACTGAAGTCGGCATATACAGCCAACCGTCTAGTTCAAAGTTCATCACAGTCTCAAAGCTTTGTTCATCTTCGAATCCACCTTCTGACATGTCTTCGATGCCAGTGTCTAGGAGTTTGATGACGATAGCCGAGTCTTGGTGTACGTCTTTGTTGTCATCTACTATGACGCTCAGCGGCGTGTTGAAGTTGACGACGATCTGTTCGACGATCTGTAGCATGTCGTCGATTGTCTTGGTCTTGATATTCAACTGAAACGAGAACGTATAAGGAACGCGATTCATTTGGGCGTTGAGTGACATCGCCTGTTTCCGGTCAACTGCCTTGTCTACGATTCGCGCAAACTTAGAAGTTGCTCGACTAGGATCGCGTCGCATGCCAGTGAGTTTGTAACTCATACGCGGCAACTGCATTTTGACGACAGACTTCAACGGATCGGGGTTCTGCGTGTTTCGTACGTTGTACCGCTGCTTGACGGCGTATGCAATCGGCACAAGAACAGTCTTGTTGTCTTTCCGGACGATCTTGATTTCATCGAAAACAGTACCGAACACTCCAGTTAGCGTCGCAATAGTTCGGTGGTAGAAGTGATTTTCAAGAATGGCCATTAGTCAACTCCGAACGGATTGTTAGGATCGAAAGTTGTCAGTGGCCCATACTCTTCTTCTAGACTCTTGTTGTCGCCGTACGGCTCCGTTTGCGTGGCTGCGTCGAAGTTGAAGATGTCGGCAATGATGCCGTCTACTTCAGAGTCGCCTGTCGCAATATTCTCTTGACTCAACTCGAATGTTTCTACTTTGAGTTCCCAGACGTATACTTGACCTTGTTGGAAGAACGGGCTTTCGTTACCCACGAACTTGATTTCTAGAATAGAGTTGGCGAACGGCATGAAAATCAAGTCGCCTTCGCGCGGCCTGATGAAATCGGGGAACTCTTCTTTGAACCGTGACTTACTAACGATGAAAGTCGCTGTTTCTTTGATTTCTAGGCCAAACTTCGACATGAGTTCGCCTTGGCCACCAAAGCCGTTTACTTCAGCCGGGTACATTTCAATGGCCACACAACTGTTAAACGACGACGTCGGGTCTTCGCCGTACAAGAAGTCGAAGTTGTTGTGTGTTCGCGGCATGTACTTGACGTCAACGCCTTTGGCCTGAATTGCTTCGACGATCAAGTCGTTAGTCAACGATTGTTCATTCGGCGCCGCATAGCTGTTGAAGTACTGATTGGTGGCCATAATCGGTTATCCGGATTCTATAGTCTTTCTCTATTTAGAACGGCGTGTGATCAGATGGTTGACAACGGCTGCGAAAGCCGCCAAAATGAAGGCGAATTCAGTGAAGAGAGACTAGAACATGGGAATCATTGTTGACGTTTACCGTTGCGATGGCACCGACTGTAGCAACGATGGTATTTCTTCTCGCTACTCTAGGCTGTGCGTCGTGAATGTCGACGGCCCGTTTGAGCCGCGTGACGACTTGCCAGCCTGTCGCCTTGAACAAGGATATGTACCTAACAGTGCCATGATTGTAATAGACGGTGAAAATCGTCGCGGCATGTTCGGCGGCAACTACGCCGGAACTTCTGATTCTCGCTTCGGCGAGGCTGTTTCTAAAATCCTCGGCGGTGCCCGAGTCAACGTGGTGGCTATTCATGATCGCTTTGAATGAAGAAACTGGTATGCCAGTACTAGCAAATAGCGGTGAAGTCGAATATTGCTTCTTGCCTCACCAAGCGTACAATCAACTAGCGTTTACGATATTGTCGCTACGCCAGCAAGAGTCTGCATATCGATCTGTCGGCGAAACTAAAATCGCCGACATTGTGAAAGCTCACGTCGACACTATGGAGTCGATGCTAGAACTGTTGATCAAAAAGAAAGCCGTCTAACGACGGCTTCTTTCATTTCAACTTGTCTTTGTCGAACAAGTAAGACGTACCATAGTAGCCAAGCAGCAGTGACGTCAGCGCGCCGATGACTGTGACGACGATGCTGTTGAACTCGGCCATAAGCTTCGCCTGAATTTCGGTAACAAAAAGGCCGATCAGCGAATAATAGATACCGAACGCCAGCAAGGCACCGAACGAACCGATAGCCATTTTACGGCGAACGTTCCACTTGCGCTTGTCGCGTTCGAGTTCGTGACGAAAACGATCTTGCTCGATGGCGTCGTCGATGTTGTTGTCGTTGGCGTCGTTCATATCAGCCCACTTGAAATCCTACTGGCTCTTGGTAAGTGTCTTGAAGTTGTTCTTCAAGTGCCTGCAACTCTGTCACGGCTTCGTCAAAAATCTGTTGACCGTTTACTGTGACGCCGCCAAGAAGCTGGATTTCGCCGTGCTTCTTCATATTCGAACCCCAGTTCTGCTTGATCAGCGCAGTCGTGTACTGTTGCAACCACTTGTCTTGCCAAGCCTTCGGGTTGGCGTCTGGGTTGATCTGGCGATAAACGTGGAAGCAAAGAACTTCGCCTGCTGTCCATGTACCACGAAAGACAGACAGGCGGTTCTTATGCCTTACGAATTCGAATCGCTCGGTCGTATTTACCATGTCGTTGACTTCAGACAAATTAGTCATTGTCAAGTAGTAGTTCAACATATCTAACGGCTGGAACGGCGACATGTTCTGTACGAAATACTGGTAGCGATAGCTGAAAAGGCTGTCACTAGCATTTTCGCGATACAGCGTTGACATCGGCATCATCTGGTCGACGACGATGATGTCATCAGGTACAGTTACGTAGCCGTTGAGAACATCCTGTTCGGTCATCGTGTACGCCACCCACTCGCGCTCAGTGCCGTCGTAGTGCTTTTCTTGCCACGTCTTGACGGCTTCATCGATTCGGTCTTCGACTTGCTCTGGTGCAACGTTGATAGTAATGACCGGCTTGCCAAGCTTGCGTAAGCAATACTCGGCAAACTCTGCTCTGTTGTTGATCGCCATTACAACACCACCCAGGTAGACGTGTCGTTAATCGTCACTGTGACGCCATCGGCCACGATAGGGCTGATAGACAGTGCGTTACGATTCGACGGCACCTCCATGTCGCGTTCAATCAGCTTGTCGAACTGCAAAACGCCGGCAGCGCTACCGGCACTTCCTGAAGCCGTATTGTATTGTGTCCGCAGGTCTTCATACGCCGTTACTGCCGTCGCAGACGTCACGAACTTACCTACAGGGATGACAAACTCTTCTGGTAGATTGTCTAGCGTGTAGACAGTCATGTAGGCGGGATTGCCTGTACGCTTGTAGATGCATACGACGTTTGTCGAGTCAGCGGCAAGTGTGATGTCGGCATCGGCAAGTGTTTCGATCAGCGAGCCGTCGCGGACTTTGCCGCCAAAGATACGAACGACAAGGCCAGACGAAGCCGGCTGATTGAAGCCAAACGATCCGGGTTCGGCCATAGTGTCTTCGATGCCGTCGATTTCGACTTGAATGTCGTTGACTTCGGCGGCCATCGCATTGATCTTTTCTTGCCAATCCTTGAACGTGTCTTTGAGTGTAAGTTGTTCGGCCATTACCTTTCCTCGATCAGTTGCTGGATAAGGCTTTCCAGCTTAGCAACTTTGTCTTCTAGCGTCTTGACTTTCTCGCGTTCTGCCAGTATGGCGTCACGACGACGTCTAGCCGCTATCAATGATTCTCTGTCTGTATTTACTACGGCGCCAGTCTGCGCATCCTTGCGCAGACTGTTGTGGCCTTCTACTTTCAGCAAGTCCATCGATTAGCTCCCTAGTGCAATACCACGGAACCGCTTCAGGCGCGGCACGCGAGACGACGACTCTGAAGTCATGGCGATCTTGAACTGGTAATGCGTAAACGCTGGCAGCGCGTCTTTGCTGTACTCGAATTCGGTGAAAGTCTGGTTGTCTGTAGCCACGCTAGTAGTGTTCGTGGTCATTTCAGTCCAAGACTTACCCTCGACTTCGACGTTCGAGTTACCGGTACGGTAGAACAGCTTGACATCAGAGCCTTGTGGCATGTTGACGTCGACGTACACTTTTAGCGACTCGGCGGCGTTCTTCAGACCAACGACTTGCGTGATGTAGCGAGCAATCGCGTTGCCGCCGACAGCAGCAGTCTCGTTCAACACTGCCGGCTTGTTGATACGGTTGACAACACCGATCAGGCCGCAGCGGTTGACGTCAATTACAGGCGACACGTTGTCGACGTAAGTGATCATGTTCGCAGTCATCGCAGTAGATGCTTCACCTGCCAGCTTGGCTACGACGTCACTCTGAGTCGGGACAACTAGAGGATCGCTCAGGTTGCTGTTCTCGTTTGGCGTGATACTAAACTCGCTTGACGGCATATACGGAACTTCAGCGCCACCGATAGACTTGCCAGTCGTGCCACGCATAGTCCAGTCGACGTTAGTGTTCTCGAACAGCAACTCCTGAGTCATCGGCTGAATAGTGTTCATCAGCATGGCGCGCTCGCTAGTGACTGCGTCACCGCCGAAACTACCAGTCGCGTTGGCGTTAGAGCCTACCACGATAGTGAACACGTCAGCGTCTACAACTGAAGCCACGTCATGAGTCGTGTTGATGTCTGCTACGTTGATGCCTGGAGCAGTTACAACGCCGCCGATCTTGACACGCGATCCCACAAACAGGTTGTGATTAGGCACGACAACAGTGATGACGTTAGAGCCGCTAACAGACGACAACGGGTTGTTCGCCAGAACGACGTCTTCAAGCGACTTGCTAGTGAATACGGCGCTTCCCTGAGTGTTAGTCACGAATTTAGCGACGTTGATCTTGAACTTCATATCAGAAGTCTGGTCAGCGCTCCAAGTAGTGTTGTTCTGCGACTTGAACAGAACGCCTACGAACGGTTGCTTAGAGATATACGCAGTCGAACCGATCTGCTTATTACCCATAGTGGCAATGTACACGTTGTAGTTGTTGCTGTTAGACATCAGCACATAGCAGTATTCGTTACCGTCTGCGAGGTACACAGGGCTTGGGAATACGAACTTAGTGGCGACGCCAGCGTTAGCCGACACATTCACTTGGGCCGGATTCAGAACTACTTGACTGTACGGCACAACTTCTTGTCCCGGGTAGCCGTTTACCATGTTACGAATTTCCATGGTCACTGGCGCCACTTTGTCCTTGCTGGCGAAGAACACTTCGACGCTAGTGACGAACACGCCGCCAGCCTTCTCTACGAAGAACGACTGAGCCAGCGGGTCCCATGGACGCACAGAAGTAGTCGTGCTGCGAGTCGCAACAATAGACTGCGTGCGAGTCACAAGAGTACCCTTAGCAGTGTAGTCAGTGTCGCCGTACGACAGCGAAGTCTCACGCACGTTTTCTACGTTGTCGATCAGCGTGAACCGCTTAGTGCCAGTGCGGAAGCGCATGTTGGCAGTGTTCGGGATGTTGAAGACACCACTGATGTTGCCGTCGACGTCGGTAAACATACTGGCGCCATAAGCCTTGCCGTCTTGCTTACAGTAGCTCGACACGTTAACGTCGTCGAAGAACGCGAACACTCGGCTTTGCGGCATCAGCCCCTTGGCTTCGAACTTGACTTCGCGGCTGCGCATGTACGGAATAACAGATGTATCGACTACGCGATCACCTACCACGCTGATAGAAGTTGTAGTAGTCGTCGTACGGATAGAACCTACAGTCGAGTGCGACCAGTCAGAGAATTGACCGTTAGTGCTGAACTTGTTAGTACCACCCAAATTCCAAAGACTTGACGAAGAAGTACCACCAGTCCAGTTCAGACCCCAGCTGTTCCACTGTTGAGTTAGGCGACCGTTGTTGAACACGCGGTAAGTAACTTCAGGCTCAGTGTAGACAGTGTCAAACCATGTGTCGCTGTTAGGAGTGAGTTCAACAGTACCGTTCCAGCGATATACGGCGTACGGGTTGACGTTCATCCAGTTAGAAGCCAGGTCTTGCGACACGAACAGCGTTTCAGTGTACGGCAGAGTAACAAGGCTACCGGTTCGCTGAACGCCTGAAGACATGCTAGCAGAGAACTCCATGTCTGCTTGCTCTGCGCTGAACTCGGCGCGCAGCACGCGTTCTTCAGTCGACACAGAACAGCGATACTCGGCCAGCGTGTATGCGCCAACAGAGTGGTCGATGAAGTTGTCAGTAATAAAGCCGTTCTTGAAGCGATTCAGACCCGTTTGGTTGTCGATGATCTGAAGGGCGTCAGTTTCAGTCTCAAGCATGTTCAACGTCGTGTAGTACTCAAGGTTCGCAATGCGATCTTCGAGCTTACCGATGTCGCGCATAGTGTAGCGGCGGTTGTTGATGAACACCTGACTGATTTCAGACACGTCTTTAGTGTAGGCCGGCACAGCTAGCTTGTATATGGCCATTGCGTTGTCTGGTGTACTCGGCTCGGCAGGGTTCAGCGACGGCACGCCTTTGGCAACGCCAAAGTCGCCTTTATATGTGACGTAGACTTTGTCGATACGCGGCAAGTAGTGTTCGACGTCGCAGCGAATCAACGAGTAAGGTGCCGGGAAGTCAGTCAGTGACGCACCAACTCCTGTGTATCCAGTGCCGGCGTCATTGATTCGAGGACGGAAGTCAATGGCATCGCTCATGTTGACGACGACACCGTTGATAGTCTCGGCAGGAATGTCTTTGTAAGGTACCTGCGAATAAGAGTCGACAGAGAAAAAGTCGCCAGTGCTGTGCGCGAAGAACTCGAATGTGATAGACACGGCCTGAGTAGGCAGCGCTTCGCCGGTCTTGACTTCGACAGCAGACACGCCGTAGAACTCCGGAGTGACGTTCTTGATCAGGCGGTACGAAGACGTCTTGTCGACGCCGTTCTCTGTGACGACCACGATTTTGTAGGCGTCGGCCTTACCCAGACTGAAGCGGCGGCTAACCAGGTCTGCTACTTGACGGGTTACAGTCAGAGTAGTAGGCGTCTTAGTCTTCTGGATGGCGATCTGCTTGACTACTTGCAGGTTGATAGTGACGGCAGCAGAAGCAGCAGACGCACCGAACTCGATAGTCAGAGTTTTACCAGTAGGTACGCCACCAACAGTCGAAATCGTAGCGATTTCTCGGTTAGTGTTGACGCCGCCGACGGTGTAAGACGCCCACGAGTTCTGAGTAGACGGCGTAGCAAACACTTCGTTAGTTCCAGCAGTCAATACGACAGTTCCGTTAGTGTCGGCAGTTGCGACGACTTGACGGATGACAGTCAGAGACGTATCGCTGACGCCAGCGTTCAGCAGAGACTTGACGTTATCAATAGGCAGCTTGAAGACCATCGACGCGTTGATAGTGTCGATAAGCTCTGACTTGACGTGTGCCGTGAAGGCAGGAGTGCCAGCCGCATACACAGACTGCGCAGTAGCGATGAAGCTTGAATCGGCGACGCCAGACATGTTGCGGACGTTGAACACGTACAGCAAGGCGCGGCTATTTGCGGCGTCGTACTCAGAGTATCGGACGTCGGCTTTACCTAAAGCGGTTCCTGCAGGGATAGAGCCAGCCGAAGCAGGTAGCCCTGAATAGAACGTCACAGTCTGGTAAGAGGTCGTACGCGGCAGAATGTTGAGGTTGTCGATGACGATCAAGTTGCCGACAGGTAGAGAGAACGTGCTGTTGTTGATGACATCAGTCGAACGTGCCTTGTCAACGCTCACGTACTGAGTTGAAATCGACTCTACTTCGTAACCACGGACATATGCCTTACCAGGCTCGATGCCGACTACGAACTTGGCTTCGTCGCCGCCTTGCTCGGCAGTATAGATGCCAGTGTTGTTTGCATCCGACTTCAGATGTTCACGAACAAAAGTGTTGAACGCGTTGACGGTGTAGTCACCGGATTCGTCGTAAGTTCGACGAGCCATAGTTTCTTCAATGACGCTGTATTCAGGGCCACGAACTTTCTTGAGCAACACACCGTTTTCAAACTTGGCGAGTTCGATGAAGTTTTCACGGTCGAACACTTCGTTGAGGCCGTGAACTTCAAGCTCAAGTTCAAGGCGTAGTCGATCAGCACCGATAGCGTTGTAGTTAGTACCGGCAGAGTTGTCAAGAAGCGTGTTGTCTTCAGTCCACTCGACTACGCTTTCGACAAGGCGGAAACCTGCAACAACAGAAGGAGTACCTGAGTACTTTTCTAGAATGGCTTTCTTGTCGTCGCTGCGCACGAAGTTGCCGTTGATGTAGTAGATACCACTTTCAACAGTCAGTACAGAACCTGTTCCGTTACTCAATACAGTTGCGTTGGCGATGTCTACGCCAGCCGCCGTACGGATAACAACGGCGTCGCCTGTAGCGAAACGCACGGCGTCAGACTCACCTGACGACTCATACTTGATGTAAAAAGTAACAGGGTCGACCGCAGTGTTACCTACGTGCTGAATAAGCTTAGCGTTGATGTCAGATGTGACGCCTACGATTTCAATGTCGTTCGTCTGGAGAATATCAACGATGTCGGCATAGACTACGTCAACTAGCGTGATGTACTCATACGCCATGTCGTAGTTCAATTCACCAGGGATGACCATAGAGCCGTTTTCGAACATGTGGTCGCCGAAACGCGCAACTTGTTCTTGCAACATCGTTTGAATTTGGTTCAGTTCTCGAACCTGAACGGCGCGACGCGGCTTGAAAAGAATCTTATGGTAATTCTTTTTGGCGTCGAAGTCGTCGTGATACGGGGAAAGTGAAGTGTCAACCATCTTATGTTCTCTTAGTCGAATGGCTATAGTCTGTCGTATTTATAACGGCGACAGTCTTAACGACAAATGGGACTTTGCAGTCCCATTTGTTTGTGTCAGCAATCAGAAGTAGATGATTAATCGCACTTCTTCAGTTTGGGCTTCTGCTCGATTGATGACTTCGCGGTTTGAAATGTACAGCAATTCGCCCGTTTTCAGCAACACATTAGATGCTGGCGTCACGGCGTCAACTAGCACCAAGTTCGTGTTGTTGTCAACTGACTGTAGCGTGCTGCTGATGCTACCATTCGAAATGACTTCAGACTGAATGAAGTCACCCACTACGTTATCTACCCACAGAAGGCGCTCATTTGCGTCTACAAGGCGAATTGTGCCAGTGGCGCCAGTAGTACCACCTGTGACCGTGTCGCCGTTGTTGTAGCCGTTTGTAGAGGCTACAGTGAGGACTGAACCGATGTCTTGACACAATGGCTTCTGAATAAGCCCCGCCTGACGGAAAGACGTCAGCGGGAATGTGCCACTTTCGCTGCCGGCGATAGACAACTTGACCATTTTGTAGACGGCACCAAGCTCTTGTCTGGCGTCGCGGCCATGTCCACCTGCGGGAGCGATGATAGGCACAAGACTTGCACCGGCTCCTGCCCCTACGTTAGTCAGAGTGACGTCAGCATATGTGTAGCCGCTACCTACAGAAGTGACACGAACCCGTGTGATGCCACCAGTAGCCGGGTTGATATCGACTACGGCAGTGGCGCCAGTGCCGTCACCTGTAATAGTCACAACGGGCGGATCAGTCGGGTTGTAGCCGGCGCCTGGAATCTCTACGACGACGTTATGAATGGCACCGTCAATTGCCGACCGCTGAACTTGCCATTGGCTGCTGCCGTCGTTGGCGTCAACTGTATAGGCAGGAATCCAGTCTTGTGTCATGTAGTTGAAGACGTCTGTAGAACGAATGGTATACATGAATTTCCAGACGTATCCGTCTGGAGTCTGGAAGTCGGTGACTTGTTGTGACGTCGGCTTACTAGTAGAACGTGCGCCGCCATTGTTCGACAGACACTTGTAGACGTTGAATTCGTCAGTTAGTACGTAGAACTGATAACGAGCGCCGTTGACCTTTCGACCGTCGATCATGTTGATTCGGTGATCGTATTGATCGTAGACGATACCGGAAGTCCAGTTAATGCGCGGAATGACAGAGTTGATGTCGCTAGTCTGGACGCGCTTCAACGCGGAGATGTCTTTGAAAATCTGTACTTTCTCTTTGTCAGTTTCGTACAAATAATCAGGAAGGTCTTCGTCAGCCCACGGAGTTTCCTTGCCGATGAACAAGAACGTAGGCTGAAGCGAAATGTTTTTGGCGAACGTATCTGAGTTTACGATTCGCAGAGACGTCGTGATAATTGCAGGCATATTAGTGTCATCCGAATAAGGTGTATGCTTCCATTGTATTTAGCACGACGTCTTTGCGGCATCACTCAGGTGCGACGAACGCCGGCAGTTCAGCAATCAGCTGTTCGGCCGTAGGCGCGGCTCGCGTACCTGCCATTACAGCGTCCATTTGCGTGTAGCAATAGTCCCATACTGCCGAACGCCATGCGCGAAACGCTTGACCTTCAAGCTGGAACTTAGCGACGCGCGGCTCTTCAGCGTAAGTCACGGCAGACTTGATGTCGTCGTAGCCATACGCTTTTGCCTTGTCGTCCATGTAGACTTGAACGGCGGCAGTCAAGGTAGCAATAAGCGCGGCTTCGGCTTCTGCTGACTTCTCTTCAGCCGTCTTTACACTATCCCAATTGATCATTGTGGCAGCTCCACGTCGCCGTCTACGGCGACAACGATAGGTTTAGGGAAGGCAACTTCTTGGCTCGGATTTGCGCCGTGCGGCAGAAGGATAGTAATTTCGATGTCGCCGTCAACGCGTTCGACGTCGCCTACAACAAATTCGTTGTCAACGGCACTAGCCGGCAGTGTCGCACCTTCTTCAAGAGGTGAAAAATCAAGTTCGACGCCGTTCAAAGTGATGGCGTCGCCACGAACGGATACCGAAAGTACGTCGTCGCGACGCTGTGGTACAAAGTTGATGATCATGTGCATGTTCTCCCGATGAACTCTATTTAGAACCAGCGGCCAATGGCTGTAATAGACAAACGATATTGTTGGGTCGCACTCGCCTGGAGGTGTATTTCTGCATGATCGTTCTGTACGACATTTGAAGTTAACTTGCTAATGGTATATGCAAGAGAGTTAGATACGTTTGCAATAAAAGGTGAAAGCGCCGGTCGCCTAGTAAACTCTGCTGGATATATCCAAGTTTTAATTGCCGGTGTTGAGGCTGTGGCGTCAATAGAGAACCAACCACCGTTATCTATTCCAAGCCCAATAATACAGATCATCGTCCCATCAGCAAATTTAGTGTACATCCCATTGGCATTACCTCCACTTTCAATAACAGCTCCAGTAGGCGCGCCACCAATTTGACTCACAACCCCAATCAAGTTGTCGCGTGTAAACGCCTTTTGCAAGACGGCGGCGTGGCTAGCAAATTCAGTTGCAAGTTGTGCGGCGTCGGCGGCACCTGCATTAGTTACGGCACCGAATAGCTTGATGATGAAGCAACCGGTTACGTTGAGGGGGCGGGTTTCGGTGGCCGCTCCTCCCGTAACACCGCCAGTTGCAGGCGCTGTGGTTACCGTGGGATTGCTACCCTCTACAATTGTCCCTCGTACAGTGGATGAGGATGTACCGAACGGGGCTGTAGTGCCTGTAGTGGTATCGTGTGTGTGCTCCTTCATCGCTGATAGCTGAATAACCCCTGTCTGCCCAGCACTCAGCGCACCGTCACCGCGCAGGAACACGGCACCTAACGATCCGGCGCTCTTACCGTTGTAGTCTGGCACTCGAAACTTGCCGGCGCTCGACGTGGCTACGAACTTACCGCGTTCTGTGGGATCGCCTTGCCAAGTCGCTTCAGTAGTCAGCGGCACGTTGTTGGCTTGAATGCCGGCGTCGGCGTCAGGGTACAAGAACTTAGGCAGTTCTTGACCGTCGGCGGCTACATAGCCGGCAGGAATAGCAGCACGATTCGCCCACCATTGAACGCTGAACAGCGGCACCTGACCCATGTTAGCGCCACCCATTGCGACGCTAGTAGGGTATACTTGTTTGATTTCTTGACCTAAGTAACTCATGTCGTAGGCTCTTCGTAGATGACTTCAAAAACAGGAAGTTCGGCGATTATGTCTTCAATAGTCGGCTGTTGACGGTCGCCGGCTTCTACGGCCGCAAGTTGCTTGTACCCGTAGTCCCAACACTTCGAACGCCAAGCACGAAAAGCTTTGCCTTCGGCTTGGAACTTGGGTACAGCCGGCTCTTCTGCATAAGTCACGGCAGACTTGATATCGTCATAGCCGTACTTCTTAGCAGCGTCGTCCATGAAGTGTTGAATGGCGCCGATAAAATCGGCAGCAGTTAGTTCGCGAACAGGATTTCGATATACTTCTTCTTCCTCTTCTGTCATTCGAACGAGGCCGGGTTTGATATAGGCGTCTTGGCTGCCATCTGCATCATATGCGAATACTTCGCCGGCTTCAGACTTGTAGTACTTATGCATTATCTGAACTCCTTCCAATAGAATAGTGCCGCACTACCATTGGCGACACTTAGTTTATATTCCTCACCTGGCCAAACTGTAATATCCATTGCACCGTAGCTACTCGTCTGTATATAATGGCTGCGTTTAACCTCTAGCCCATTGATATGGCAGAGTATGGTAACGTTATTAGCACTGGCAGGGCCAAACACAGCATGTACTTCAATAGGTCTGTCTGTAGTGTTTGTATATACAACACCGGCAACCCTGTTTGCTGTAACGTCTTGCCTTGTCTGACCCCATCCGATTTGGCCTTCGTGGTTGTCAACGCGGTTTGCTAGGCTAGTATAGGACGTAATCAAATTCGCATAATCACTAGCCAGCTGAGCAGCGTCGGCAGACCCAACATTCACAACAGCACCGAACAGTTTGATAACCCAGCAGCCGGTGACGTTGAGTGGGCGAGTTTCAGCGATAGTGTTAGTGATCCACTCGTCGCCAGTTGTTGTAGTTTCTACTTCTACTGGTGTACCGGTCGAATACGAGGTGTTTGTAGCCTTACCTACGCCAGCCGCAGAGGCTGATCCGGCACCAGACACGACTTGATACTTCAGTGGCCCGACACCATCACGCTGAATCAAACCAGCCTGCCCGGCACTCAGCGCCCCATCGCCGCGCAAGAACACGGCACCCAACGATCCGGCGCTCTTGCCGTTGTAATCAGGTACACGGAAAGTTGTAGTGCCGTCACCGTCTGTAAACTTACCACGTTCAGTAGGCGTAGCCTGCCAAGTTGCTTCGGCAACTACAGGCACGTTTCTTGCCTGAATGCCTTGCCAAGCGTCAGTAAATGTGTTGCGACTCAATTCTTGACCGTCAGCTGCTACATAGCCGGCAGGAATGTTGCTGCGGCTAGGCCACCACTGAACGCTGAACAGCGGCACGCTGTTCGCAATACTTTCGCCGTTCGTGATTTCAGTTTTAGGCAACCCCATGCCGTACACAAAAATCTGTGCACCTGGGTTGATGTTCTCTGAAAACACGATGACGTCGCCGGCTGCCGTGTAGTCGATGCCGGGACGTTGTACTGCGCCGTTGATGAATACAAGGACGCCGCGCTCGCCAGCCGTTTTGAATGACGTCTTGTACGTCTTTGTCCCGTCTCCAGTTAGAACTTGAAACGGGAAGTCGCCGAAACTAGGCGACTGACCGAAATAACTCATTGATTGCACTCCGAAGGTGTGACTCTATTTACGCTGTCCAAAGTCGAGTCTGTTCGGCGCCGGCTAACATCAGAGCCTCTTGAAGCTCGGCTGCGCCTACTTGAATGACTGTATTGTCTGCTAGCACCCAGGTAACAGTGTCGACGTCGGCGACTTGTAATCCCAAGATTGCACGCGCCATGCGTGCTTGACTAACTTCGTCGCCGTCGAATACGTTACCGGCGGCAGTAGTAACTTTGATGGCCGCAACAGCCGCAGCACGCTCGGCCTTCCAGTCAGCACGCAGTTGTTCTTCAGACTTCGGCGGGATAGGCAGTGGCTCGTTGCCCTTTGCCTTCCACGCAATGAAGTCGGTGTAGTCACGGTTACCTAGATCAGCAGGGATATAGGCGTTGTCAGATAGACGGATGACGCCGTTTTCGTTCAGTTGGTACATAGATTAAAGCTCCGCATCAATAGAAACATCAATAGTCGCACCGAAAATCATGGCGGCTGATGCCGTTACCGCGTATTTCGCCCCGTTTGTAGTTACGTGTGAGAAACCTACATTATTAACTCCAACACTTTCGATACTTGCTCTTGTTGCTAGAGTTGGCGTTGACCGAACTTGCTGGAAGAACGGAACAGAACACGCGATGGACGCTCCAGCTGCCGCGCCATGGCCAAAAGTAGAAATGCGGACTAGTTGCCAATACCGCTGACACAGTGCCAGCTCTACTCCGACAGGGCGATGCTCGAACGGCGT